>Ga0194119_10000040_pt1 | contig 222038 bp, 204 predicted proteins | sample TA2MahC100mmetaG_FD_148620 | JGI IMG/M metagenome (GOLD analysis project Ga0194119, IMG submission 148620) | Freshwater microbial communities from Lake Tanganyika, Tanzania - TA2015018 Mahale Deep Cast 100m | ecosystem: Environmental > Aquatic > Freshwater > Lake | place: Tanzania: Lake...
TGCACGCAAAAACAAATCAACTTTGTAAAACAGAAAAATTACCCGAAATTGTCTCAAACTTTAACCCCGTTTTGTCCAAGAATTAAGGGGTCGATACATGAACAAGCGTAAAAGAACTCAAAAAAACATTACCACAATCTAAAAAAAATGTAACTTGGTTTTTCAAAACATTCTTTTAAATATTTAAAACCCGATTGCTTATGTCTGCACAGAAAATGCTATCCGCACTGTTTAGCATCATTTTTATTTGTGTCATTCAGGTATCCTTCGCTCAGGACAGAACGGTTACCGGTAAGGTTAACGATTCAAAAGACGGTTCGCCGGTGGTGGGGGCATCAGTTACAGTGAAAGGAAGCCGAACAGGCACTTCCACCCGTGCTGATGGAACTTTTTCACTGACGGTAAGCTCATCAGCCACCACGCTGGTGATTACTTCCGTTGGGTATGATGCACAGGAGATATCCATTGCCGGGATATCAAATATTGATGTGTCGTTTGTTCAAACGGCCGGTTCCAGCCTCAATGAAGTGGTAGTAACCGGTTATGGAACAGCACGGAAAAAAGACCTTACAGAGTCTGTTGCTTCAGTTAAGGCAAAAGACTTTAACAAAGGGGTAAATACCTCTCCGGATCAACTGATTCAGGGGAAGGTAGCCGGACTTCTGATTACAAATAACAATGGTGCACCCGGGGCAGGCACTACAATCCGCATCCGGGGAACTAATTCTGTCCGTGCAGGCAATAATCCGCTGATTGTGGTGGATGGTGTTCCTCTGGAAGGCGGATCGAGCCGTCCGGGTTTGGGTACAGATCTGGGAAGTGCTCCGGGATCCAATCCACTGAACTTTATTAACCCCGCAGATATTGAAAGCATTGATGTACTGAAAGATGCTTCTGCTGCTGCTATATATGGAAGCCGCGGTGCAAATGGTGTTATCCTTATCACTACTAAAAAGGGAAAAAGCGGTACACCATCACTGGAGTTTGGCTATTCGGTTGGACTTTCTACAATGGCAAGACAAATCAAGATCTTGACCGGTGATGAGTACCGTTCAGCATTGCAGAAATATAGCCTTACCTCGGGTAACTATGGATCCAACGTGGATGCAATGGATGAAATAACCCGTACGGGAGTGACCCATAATATCAATGTTGCTTTAAGCGGCGGAAATGAGAACTCCCGTCACAGGGTATCATTGAGCTATCTGGGCGAAAAAGGGATTATTGAAGAATCGCAGTTTCAAAAATATACTGCTGGTTATACAGGTAATTTCAAATTCCTCGACAGCAAAAAACTGGGGGTGGATGTAAATGTTAATGCTGCATACATTGACGAAGAAGTTGTTCCTATTTCGAATAATGCCGGATTTCAGGGCAGTTTAATCGGGCAAGCTCTTCAGTGGAACCCCACTCACCCCTTTAAGAAAAACGACGGCACTTTCTGGATTGAGCCGCAATTTGGAGCTACATCCGTAAATCCTTTGTGGATGTTGGAAATGTATGATGATAATGTAGATATTACTCAGATATGGGGTAATATTTCCCCCTATTTTAAAATTACAAACGATCTGGAATACAGGATTCTATACGGATTTAACCAGAGTGATGGCCAGCGCACAGCAATGATCGGACGCCGGCTAACCAACTTCCCCAATTACAAGGACAGGGGCTGGGCCAATTCTTCTGAAGCAAGGGTAAGGGTGCAGCAGATTACACATATACTTAGCTATAATAAGCAAATCACCACCGGCTTTAACCTGAATGCAGTTCTTGGTTATGAATTTGTGAAATTCACAAACTCCAATTCAGGAATTACAGCACAGGATTTTGCTGACATCGGAATTCCTTACTATAATATGTTTGGGTACAGCACTACTGCCAGCAGAAATATCTGGCATTATGAAGCCCCCACCAATGAGCTGCAATCTATTTTTGCCAGGGCTAATATCAATCTTAAGGGTAAGTACCTTTTAACTGCAACAGTAAGAAGAGATGGTTCTACCAAATTTGGTTCAGATAATAAATATGCCGTTTTCCCCTCTTTCTCTGCAGCATGGAATGTGAGCCAGGAAAGCTTTATGCAAAGCGTAGATTTTGTAAGGAATCTTAAAGTTAGAATAGGATGGGGTCAAACAGGAAACCAGGAGTTTCCCTCAGGCGCTTCTCAAGACAGGTTTGCAGTATCCGGACCCGGCCAGATCAGGCAAGTGGGTGAAGGTAATCCCGGTCTTAAATGGGAGACCTCCACTACATTCAATGCAGGCCTTGATTTCTCTCTTTGGAATAACAGAATTAACATTACTGCCGATTATTTTAATAAAGAAACAGAAGATGTACTGTTCGAACTCGATTTTGCACAACCGGGCCCTTCAGGTCCGAAACAGTGGAAAAATCTGCCGGCAGTTATCAGTAATAAAGGTGTTGAACTATCTGTAAACGCCAATATCATCAAGCAAAAAAACCTTACCTGGGATTTTGGAGTAAACACAACATGGCTGAAGAATGAACTGACTGGCCTGAGTGGTACATACAATACCGGTGGTTTAAGCGGCCAGGGCAGTTCCGGCGCCTATGTGCAGAAACTGGCATCAGGCTACCCCCTGAATGTTTTTTATTTAAGAGAGTTTCAGGGAATAGACAAAACCACCGGCCAGTCTATTTATGCACAAGATGGTGATGTTTCATTCTATGGCGAGGATCCCAATCCTAACTTCCTGCTAGGCCTAAGTACAGACCTGAACTATAAAAGGTGGTCATTTACCATGAATCTGACCGGGGCTTTTGGACATTATATCTATAATGAAACCGCCACCAATGTTATTCCGATTACCAACCTCGGAACCAGAAATGTGGCTGCTTCACTGATAAGCGCCGATGTACGGGAAGACCTTTCCAACCCGATTACCTCTTCAACCCGTTTCTTGGAAAAAGGCAATTTCCTGAAATGCCAGAATGCAAGGATCGGATATTCAATAGGGAACCTGTTCAAATTCATTAAAAACGCCAATGTAGCCATCACCGCTCAAAATTTATTTGTAATTTCTGATTTCACAGGCTTCGATCCGGAAGTAAATGTCGATAAGAATATCGGTGGTGTTCCTTCCTATGGTATTGAATACATACCTTTCCCTTCGGCAAGAAGATATCAGCTGAGCATTAATTTCTCATTATAAAAAAATAAAAACTTGTTCTTTATGAAATACAACAAAATAATATTGATTGCTTCTGTTGTTTTTCTCGGAGCCTGTACCAAGCTGACAGAAAGACTTAACAGTGAAACCACCCAGGGCAGCGGCGGCGGCGGCGGCGGTAATGCAGCAGCTTTGTTACAGGGCGCCTATGCCGCATTAAATGATCCATTTGAGGACCAGAGCCTTTTTTGGGCAGCCCAGGAACACTCAACCGATGAGTGTGTGGGGCCTACAAGAGGTGGCGACTGGGACGATAACGGTATCTGGAGAGTATATCATAACCACAGGTGGACACCCGATCACACTTTTCTGACTGATACTTACCGCGCACTTGCACAGGCGCAGTTTGCAGCAACAACCGTTCTCGATAATAACCCCACTCCCGTGCAGGCAGCTGAAGCCCGCTTTATCCGTGCATTTGTTATGTGGGCCGTATTGGATGGATGGGACCAGGTTCCTTTCAGACCTTCATCACTGGGTGATTTGACGCAAACTCTTCCGGAAGTGAAAAAAGGAACCGAGTGTGCTGATTATATCATCAGTGAACTGCAGACTGCCATGCCTAATCTTCCCGCCGGTAACGGTATCGGAAGAGCTTCCCAGAATGCCGCAAGGGCCCTGCTGATAAAAGTGTATCTGAACAAAGGTGTTTATGCCAACAGGACGGCACCTACTTTTTCTACTTCAGATATGAACCAGGTAATTACACTTGCTGACCAGATACTGGGTTCATTCCCTGCATATCCCGGCGGGTTTACCGCTAACTTCTTCGACAACTTTGCACCGAATAATCATGTAATTGGAAACGAACTGGTTTATACACTGAAATGCGACAATGCTACCGGGTTCGGTGGTAACAACCAGTCCCGCTGGTATTGTGGCCTGCACTACAATCAAAACCCCAGCGGCTGGAACGGATTTACAACGTTAGGCGACTTTTATGACGCTTTTGCTTCCAATGATAAAAGAAGAGGCGGTGGCGCAGGACCTACAGTTGATGCCGGTTATTATACAGGCGTGTCAAATGTTACAGGACTGCATGTGGGACTGTTATTTGGTCAGCAGCAAAATGCTGCCGGAACCAACCTGCTGGACAGAAAAGGCAATCCACTTTCATTTACAAAAGCAGTTGCTTTAAAAGAAACCGGTAATAATCTTGAGGTAACCGGTATCAGGGTTATTAAATATGTACCGGATCTGGCTGCTAATTTTCCTGCCAATAATGATTATGTAATCTTCAGGCTGGCTGATATATTACTGATGAAAGCTGAAGCTATTTTGCGTGGCGGTACAGCCACTGCAGGCCCCGGAGGATATGGTGCTACTGCTCCTCAAATTGTAAACAATATCAGAACTCATACATCAAGAGGTCTGGGCGCATTGGGCACTGTTGACCTTGAAGCGGTTTATAAAGAAAGAGGTTTTGAACTTTACTGGGAAGGATGGAGAAGAAACGACATGGTTCGCTTTGGAAAGTTTCTGGCAGCCCGGACTTTAAAACCAGGTGTTAGCGATAACGCAAGATTGCTGTTCCCCATACCCAACGAGCAATTAACTATCAACCCCAACCTTACCCAAAACCCCGGTTATTAAACCTTTTAGCAGTTAGTTAGCATATAGCAAATCAGGAAAAAAGCCATTTTCGGATGGCTTTTTTTATTTTACCGCTGTTTTTGGACAGGAAATCAGACATCTGCCTTCTGCCGGGTAACCAATGAAAAAAATTTTATACAACCTGCTAACAGTTTTTCTTCTTTGCATGGCAGCTTTTTTTTCTGCCTGCAACAGAGAAAAAAGTACAGAACCTCTTTTTATCCTTCAGGATAATACAGGTATAGTCTTTTCCAACAATATTCAAAACAGTGCAGAGTTTAATATTTTCAGTTACCGCAATTTTTATAATGGCGGTGGCGTGGGTATCGGAGATATAAATAATGACGGCCTTGCAGATGTAATACTCACGGCCAATATGGGAGGGAACAAACTTTTTTTAAACAAAGACAACTGGCAGTTTGAAGATATTTCAGCGAAAGCAGGGTTTGAACCCGGTAAAAAAGACTGGAGTACCGGAGTGGTTATGGTAGATATAAACCACGATGGATGGCTGGACATCTTTATCTGCAATGCGGGGTACATTGACGGAAAGAAACCCAGGTGCCAGTTGTTCGTCAATAATAAAGACCTCAGTTTTACAGACAGAGCGGAAGAATACGGCCTTACAAATGAAGGCGGTTATACCACACATGCGGCTTTTTTTGATTACGACCTTGACGGCGACCTGGATTGTTTTATTATAAACAACAGTTTTATCCCCGTCAATACACTGAACTATGCCAACAAAAGAAACCTGCGGGCATCGGACTGGCCTGTTGCTGAATTTCTGAAAGGCGGCGGCGATCATTTCTACAGAAATGATAACGGCAAATTCATTGATATCAGCGAAGAAGCAGGTATCTACGGCAGTCTTATCAGCTTCGGTCTTGGCGTTACGGTGGGTGATGTAAACGGCGACCATTATCCTGATATTTATGTCTCCAATGATTTTTTTGAAAGAGATTATTTATATGTAAACCAAAGGAACGGGACATTTAAAGATGAACTGGAAGACCGGGTGCAGCATATCAGCCATTCCTCTATGGGCGCTGATATGGCGGATATTAATAACGACGGTTATCCGGATATTTTTACCACCGACATGCTTCCCGATGATGATTACCGCCTCAAAACCACCACCTCATTTGATAATATTGATATTCATCGGCTGAAACAAAAATCAGGATTTTATAATCAATACACCCAAAACACCCTGCAGGTAAATAACAAGAACGGGAAGTTCATGGAAACGGCATTCTTCAGCGGTGTGGCCGCATCCGACTGGAGCTGGGGAGGACTGATCTTCGATGCGGATAATGACGGACTCTCCGATATTTTTGTTTGCAACGGTATTTACAATGATGTAACCAACCAGGACTTTATTGATTTTTTTGCTAACGATGTGATTCAGAAAATGGTGATGACCGGTGAGAAAGAAAAGTTTGATGAAATTGTAAATAAAATGCCTTCCGTTCCTGGTCCCAATAAATTTTTCAGGAATAAAGGGGGGTTGCAGTTTGCTGATGAAGGAGAGGCTGCGGGGCTGGATCAGCCATCTTTTTCCAATGGATCGGCTTACGGCGACCTTGACAATGACGGCGACCTTGATTTGATAGTAAACAATGTAAACTCACCTGTATTTATATATAAAAATGAAAGCCGTGAAACAAGAAATAACAATTATATCGGGATTCAACTGCAGGGAGAAAAGAAAAACCCTTTTGCCATCGGCAGTAAAATAATCGTTTACCGGGGAGAGCAGATTATTAACCGGGAGCTGATACCTACACGGGGTTTTCAGTCATCGGTAGATTATAAACAAGTTATTGGCCTTGGCGCAGGCCTGGCCGATTCATTGTTGATTATATGGCCTGATAAACGTATTACGAGAATAAGCAAACCCGCCGTCAACCAGCTGCATAAAATTTCTATTGCCGGTGCAAAACCGTATGAAGTTGCTCAGCAATCGCTACAGCCCTGGTTTGAAAAAGAAGAAGCAGTTTTTGATAAACATACAGAAGATGATTATATCGATTTTTATGCGGAAAGAAATATTCCGGTGATGCTTTCCCGTGAAGGACCCCACGCTGATACAGCAGATGTAAACGGCGATGGTCTGGTTGATGTATTTATCGGCGGGGCAGCAGGCCAGCCGGGAATATTGTACCTGCAGGAAGAATATAGATTTACAAAACAATCGCAGCCGGTCTTTGAAAAAGACCGGGGTTATGAAGATGTGGCTGTTTTATTTTTTGATGCCGATAATGATAAAGACAAGGATTTATTTGTCGGTTCAGGCGGAAATGCACAGGAAAAGGGAAGCAGCCTGTTGTATCACCGGCTGTATTTAAACGATGGAAAGGGAAACTTTACTTCATTACCGGAAGCTTTTCCGGCCTATGCTTTTAACTGTGCCGCAGCGGCAGCGACAGATGCAGACAATGATGGTGATTTGGATTTATTTGTTGCCAGCCGGAGTGTGCCTCAAAACTACGGGGTGGTTCCCGAAAGCTACTTATATATCAATAGCGGCAAAGGAAAATTTGCCGTAGGCGCAACAATAAAAACGGGAATGCTGACGGATGCAGCAGCAGCAGATATGGATGGTGACAGGAAAAATGAAATCATCGTTACCGGAGAATGGATGTCACCCAAGATATATTCAGTGGAAAAGGGCCGGCTTACTGAATTAAATACCGGGTTAAATGACTATAAAGGCTGGTGGCAATCCGTATCCGTAACTGACCTGGATAATGACGGTGATGCTGATTGTGTTTTTGGCAATGCAGGGGAAAACTGTTATTTGAAGACTTCAAAGGAAAACCCGGTAAAACTATGGATAAATGATTTTGACCAGAACGGAACACAGGATAAAATCATTACCCGGAGGGTAAATAAAAAAGATGTGCCGGTTTTTCTCAAACGGGAACTGACGGAACAAATGCCGTCATTAAAAAAACAAAACCTGAAGTTTGAGGCTTACGCAAAAAAATCAATTTATGATTTATTCAGCAGCGCTTCACTAAAGACGGCACAGCAACAAGAAATAAATTTTATGTCTTCCTGCATTGCGGTGAATAACGGCAAAGCCTTTTTTGATGTGCAAACCCTGCCGGTTTATACTCAACTTTCCTGCATCAATGCTGTTTTATGTGCAGATATAAATAATGATGACAAAAAAGATTTGATCATGGGGGGCAATCAGTTTCATTTTCAGCCTCAGTTTGCCAGGCTTGACGCAAGTTATGGCCATGTATTGTTAAATACGGGAACAGAAAAAAGCAGAATAAAATGGCAATGGGCAGAACCATCTTTTACAGGGTTTGAAGTACGGGGCGAGGTAAGGGACATATTATTATTGTCTGCAAAGGGTGACAACAGCCTGCTGGTGTTACAAAATGACAGTTATCCCGTTTTCTTCCGCAGAATGAAATACTGATGCAAAAAAGAAGTTACATAATACAGATTGCGGTTTGGCTGCTTGTGGCGGTGTTGATTTATGGTTGCCGGAGACAGGGAAAAAAACCAGAACCGCTATTTATAACGCTGAAAAGCGATTCAACCGGACTGACCTTCAGCAATAACCTGAAAACCCGTCCTGATTTCAATATGCTCAAATATATGTACTTCTACAACGGGGCTGGGGCGGGCGCCGGAGATTTCAATAAGGACGGGCTGATTGATTTGTTTTTTGCATCCAACCAGGGGCAAAACAAACTTTATTTAAATAAAGGGAGTCTTCATTTTGAAGACGTAACCGGCGCAGCAAAAATTCCGGACGACGGGGGCTGGTCGACCGGAGTAAGTGTGGCGGATGTAAATGACGATGGACTGCTGGATATTTATGTCTGCCGTGTTGGACATTATGAAACACTGCAAAGCAAAAACCAGTTGCTTGTCTGCAAGGGCATTGACAAAAAAGGCATTCCTTATTATAAGGACGAAGCTGCGGCTTACGGTATTGATTTTTCCGGGTTCAGCACCCAGGCCGCTTTTCTGGATTATGATCTGGACGGTGACCTGGATATGTTTTTATTAAACCATTCATTAAGGTATAACAGCACCTTTGCCCCACGCAGCAATTTTGATGGGACGGTTGATTCACTTTCCAGGGATATACTATTCAGAAATGACGGCGGAAAATTCACGGATGTATCAGTACAGGCCGGTATACTCCAGAGTGTAATTGGATATGGATTGGGTATTGCCGTGGCCGACATGAACCTGGATGGCTGGCCGGATATTTATATCGGCAACGATTTTCATGAAAATGATTATTTGTATATCAATGATCGTAAAGGAGGATTTACCGAGGAACTGACCAGCCGCACCATGCACACCAGTCAGTTTTCTATGGGAGTGGATGTGGCTGATATCAATAATGATGCATGGCCGGAAATTATAGCGGCTGATATGCTTCCATCCGACCCCTACATACTCAGGCGTTCACTGGGCGAGGATGAATACAACACTTTTCAGATCAAAATCAAAAACGGATACAACCATCAGTATGCCCGGAATACATTGCAGCTGAACAGGGGCAACGGTATTTTCAGCGAAATTGGTTTGTATGCAGGAGTATATGCAACAGACTGGTCGTGGAGTACTTTGTGGATGGATTTTGATAATGATGGTTTCAAAGACCTTTTTATTTCCAATGGCATTCCCAAAAGGCTGAACGATATTGATTATGTGAACTATGTTTCCAATGATGAAATACAGGCCAAGATCCGGGCGGGACAAATTAGCGAAAAAGATATGGCACTGATTGATAAATTCCCTCAAATAAAACTGCCAAACAGATTTTTCAGAAACAAAGGAAATGCAGCATTTGAAGATGCTGAAAGTTTTATCAGTAATAATAAGGACACCTATTCAAACGGAGCAGTGTATGCCGACCTGGATAATGACGGGGACCTGGACATTGTCGTTAATAATATTGATGAAACTGCCATTCTGTATAAAAATACGAGCAACGACAAAAAAGCCAAACCAGCCACAGGGATACTCCTGAAAGGACCGGCAGGAAACCGGAATGCGGTGGGGGCGAAGATTATCCTTTTTACAGACAGCAGTATACGGGCATATGAAAAATTTCCGGCAAGAGGATTCCAATCCGCAATGGAAATCCCGGTTCATATTGCTTTACCCCCTTCGTATGATTCTCTGGTAGTAATATGGCCTGATAATCGTTACCAGAAAATTGATCTCAACAAAGACTCCTCATTCATCAGCATTGATTATAAACCGGGGCTTCCCTTCTTTCAATATGCAAGCCTGCATAACGATCATCCGGCAGCAGAATTTTCTTTTGAGGATATAACCAGAGTGTTTGATCTTGATTATTTACATGCAGAAAATATATTTGTCGAATTTGACCGTGAGCCCCTCATGCCGTTTATGGCTTCGCAGGAAGGCCCGGCGCTTACGGTCGGAGATATCAATGGCGACGGGCTGGATGATTTTTTTATCGGTTCGGTAAAATGGAAAAAAAGTGCCGTTTTTATTCAGCAGGCTTCGGGTAGATTTGTAAAAACCAAGCAGCCAGCGCTGGAAGCTGACAGCACCTATGAAGATGTGGATGCCTGCCTGGCGGATTTTAATAATGACGGATATACCGACCTTGCCGTGGCTGGCGGCGGAAATGAATACTACGGCAACAGTGAATTTCTTTTACCAAGATTGTATCTCAATGATGGCAAAGGGATCTTTACTAAAAAGCAGGACGCCTTCAAGAATGTTCTGATGACGGCTTCCTGCATACTGGCAGAAGATTTTAGCGGCGATGGCAAAAAGGATTTGTTTATAGGCGGGAGGGCAGTACCGTTTGAATACGGCACAATTCCCCGGTCATATATTTTACAGAACGACGGGACAGAGAAGTTTACAGATGTTACTGCATCATACAGCGTTGAATTGAAATCACCGGGATTTGTAAAAGATGCAAAGCTGGCGGATATTGATAATGACGGAGACCAGGATATTATTCTGGCGCTTGAATGGGATGGTATCTGTGCTTTTATTAATGAAAAAGGCAAATATCATAAACAATATCTTTCAGATAAAAAAGGCTGGTGGAAATTTATTCTTCCTTTTGATGCTGACGGCGATGGTGATACAGACTTTATTGCAGGCAACCAGGGGCTGAACAGCCGCCTTACTGCTTCCAAAAAGGAACCTGTCCGCTTTTATTATTTTGATACGGATAACAACGGGAAAAAGGAACAGGTAATAACCTATTACCTGCAGGGGAAAGAACTCCCTTTTGCCAATAAAGCTGAATTAGAAAAACAAATCCCCTCAATAAAAAAGAAGTACCTGTATGCTGAAGATTTTGCGAAAGCGTCTCTCAGGGATATTTTCGGGACGGATAAACTGAAAAAGGCAAATGTATATGAAGCAGATTATTTCTCCAATGCCCTGCTTATAAATAACGGTAACGGATCATTTACGGTGAAAGAACTCCCCTGGCAGGCGCAGCTTACTTCGTATACAGATGCAGCACTGGTGTATGCCAGCAATGAAAGTCTGCCTGATATTTTACTGACGGGTAATTTTTATGCAAATAATATCCAAATGGGGCGGTATGATGCTGATTACGGGACTATTTTACTCAACAAAGGCAACGGAAATTTTAAATACAGTATGCTGCCCGGATTAAATATTAAGGGCGAAGCAAGAAGGGTAAAAAAGATAAACCTGCAGCAGTATCAGCATCCGTCTTATTTGATTGCAAGAAATAATGACAGCCTGTTGCTTATCCGTAAGCAATAAGGCAATCAGAATACAGGATAATATACCTTCAGCTGCACTGCCTGGTCATCTGCAAAATCATAACCATCACTCATAAATTTCTGGAAAGGGATAGCCATACTTGACAAATTATGATCTTTTTTAAAAGCTTCCAGCGCTTTAAACGCTTTTTCACTACCGCTGAAAGGGCCCTGGTAAATGGTCACAAGCAGATTTTTACCGTAAGGCATCCTTTTATACTGCACTTCTTCTCCGGGTTTGGTTTGTCCCGGATTTGTAACACCAATACTTGCAAAAATAGTAATCTCGTTTCCTGATTTTAGTGTATAATAAATCCGGGTACCATTATACCCGGCCTTTTTGTTTTCGGCGTAAGCAATCAGTTTTTCATAAATTTTTCGTGTAGCTTCTCTTCTTTCTGTCAATGGGACTACTTTGCGCATGAACAGAAAGGCTGTATCTTCTACTGTCACCCTTTGAATTTCAAAACCATAAAATCGCCGGGTATCTGTCATATAGTCTTTAAGATTTTCCAGGCTTTTTTCCGCATTCTTTTCCAATTTGGTTTTCGCAAACCATTTTCTGAATAATGTAGTGGAATAAGACAGAGTAATATCTGAAACAGTGACATCTGACGTATCGGTAAGTGCAGCAAAGGAAAAAAACTTCTTCTTTTTTTTATAACCAGCCTCTAATACTGCACTGTACATCGTAATTGCGGAAACGGCGAGGGAATAATCTCTGGTCTGTATTTTATTTTTATCTTTTGAAGTTGTGATTGTTTCTTCACCGGTAAACGGGAAGTACCAACGTTTCCAGGCTTCAGGATTATTTAATTGTTCGCCGCACCGGAACATGCTATAAGGTACTTCAACTTTTTTTGACACCGCAACCGGGAAGAAGAATACCCCCCAGAACAACAACCCTCCTAATAAAATACCGGCTATCCAATAAATTCGTTTCATAAAAGATATAGTATGATCAAAGCGGCAGAAAATTAAAAGGCTGAAGTTACAGCCAGTATCATTTTTTACAAGGGCCGGGACTTCTATTTCCCAACAGCAAACGTTTGCATAAAATTGATATACACAGAGTTACTGTTGCAAAATGGCAGTATTTCTTATTTTAGAAAGATTAAATAATTCTGCATGCCCTTTACCAAACCCCGGCTTAGCTTCTGGCAGATCATTAACATGAATCTGGGGTTTTTTGGTATTCAGTACAGTTTTGGTTTGCAGCAAAGCGCCGTAAATCCCATCTACGATTTTTTGGGGGCAAAGCCCGATGAAATACCACTGCTTAACCTGGCCGGGCCTTTAACAGGGCTGATCATTCAACCAATCATCGGGGCACTAAGCGATAAAACATGGCATCCAAAGTTTGGCAGAAGAAAGCCTTATTTTTTTATCGGCGCAATAATTTGCAGCATTGCATTGTTTCTTTTTCCTTTCAGTTCTGAGTTGTGGATGGCAGCTGGTTTGTTGTGGATTCTTGATGCGGGAAACAACACTGCGATGGAACCTTACCGGGCTTTTGTGGCGGATAAATTAGATACATCTCAGCAGGCAACCGGGTTTCAGGCACAAAGTTTTTTTACAGGCCTCGGACAAACACTGGCAAATTTTTCACTTGCAGTTTTTCCGTTTGTCTTTGTCGGTTATTCCGGCAAACTGCCCACATGGGTTTTTGCATCCTTCTTTCTCGGTGCAATCTGCTCAATAGCATCGGTATGGTGGAGTATGCTCACCACCCCCGAGATACCCCCTTCTGCTGAAGAACTTGCAGGGATTAAAAAGAAAAATGAAGGGATGCCTCCTCTTGTTGTTCAGTTTTTTCTGTCCATCATTACTACTGTTATTGCATACACTGTAATACTTATTCTGCTTATTCCTTCTTTGTTTGTAAAAGGCCTGCTGAAAAAGATAATACACAAAGTGGAAGAAAACAGTACAGCAAAAGTTCTTTTTGCACAGAACATAGAAATCATTGAAGCAATTTCTGAAATGCCCCGGATCATGGGGCAGCTGGCATTAGTGTACTTGTTTCAATGGTATGCCCTTTTCTGTTATTGGCAAAACAGCGCCAAAAGCATAGGCCTGTCAGTGTTCAGCACCACTCCTGAAAATAAAGAAGTATATGAGAAAGCAGTCAGCCTCGCCGGCGAAGTAAATGGCTGGTATAATATTGTGACATTCATAACTGCCTTTGCATTGGTGGGCTTCGCCAAAAGATTCAGTCCAAAATGGGTACATTTCTTCTGCCTGCTGGTGGCAGGGATCGGGTTCATTGCATTCCCTTTTATTGAAAATAAAACGCTGTTGTTTGTTGCTATTACCGGTTTTGGTATCGGCTGGGCCAGTATGATGGGCATTCCCTACCTGCTGGTGGTGAACCAGATTCCCAAAGAAAAATATGGTGTGTACATGGGTATTATCAATATGATGATTGTAATACCTATGTTTATACAAACCACCACATTCGGGTATGTGTTAAAGCATGTTTTAAACAACGATTCTGCCAAAGCCATCCTGTTTGCAGGCATATTGCTGCTGATAGCGGCGCTGTTCACCACATTAATTAAATATAAAAAACCATCCGGCGACATCGTATTACCGGTGACTTCACAGGGATATTAATTATTGTACATGAAATATCTGTTTCAAACGGCAGTTCCGGGAACCGTAAAACACATACAGCAGAACAAACTGTTCAAAAATTAAATTATAGAATATAAACCGTTAAAGGCATTTTATAACAAATATGAAAAAAGTGTTGTGCATAGGAGAGATGCTGATTGATATGATTTGCACGGACAAGGGCAAAGCATTGTCAGAAGGGGAAAATTTTATCAAAAAGGCAGGCGGAGCGCCGGCAAATGTTGCCGCCGCCATTGCAGTACTGGGGGGTAATGCTGAATTAGCGGCAAAAGTGGGTACCGATCCTTTTGGCCGTTACCTCGTAGAAGTGATGCAAAGCTTTGGTGTATCTGTTAAATATGTAATACAGGACCCGCACCATTTTACCAGTTTTGCTTTTGTATCGCTGATGATCAGCGGGGAAAGGGACTTTTATTTCAACCGGGGAGCCGATGGGCAACTGCATAACACAGAAGTGGAAGCGATTGACATCAGCGAATATTCCATCGTTCATTTTGGCTCAGCTACCGCCTTTATGCCGGGACCGCTGCAGGCTGCTTACCAGTCTCTGCTGAAAAAATGTCTGCAAAGCGATGAGGTCTTAATAAGTTTTGACCCCAATTACCGGCACTTTTTATATCAAAACACCCCCCGTTCATTTATTGACCAGGCGTGGAATTTTTTAAGTCATTGTCATTTCTTCAAGCTAAGCGAAGAAGAAGCGATGCTGCTAACAGGAGCATTTAATATAAAAGATGCTGCCGCTGTGCTGATGAAAAAAACCAATGCTGTTTTTGCCATCACACTAGGAAAGGAAGGAGCCCTGCTGGCCTGCCGAGGAGAAACCGGTATAGTGCACGGCATTGATGTAAAGGCAGTTGATGCTACCGGAGCAGGCGATGCGTTTGTAGGGGCCGTGTTGTACCAGTTATCCGGAAAAACATTGAACCAGATCAGGATGATGCCAACCAAACAATGGGGTGAGATAATTTTTAATGCCAATAAAGCCGGTGCAAGAACTTGCCAGTACCTCGGCGCTATGGAGGCATATCAAAACTTAAGCAGTAATATATTTGAATGATAAGTGATGGCAATTGAAAACAAACAGACATTAAAAAAGGAGGATGTTTCCGGTCAATTATTCCGGAAAAGATTTCAGGCAGCCCTTAGCGAAATCAGTAAACTCTATAATACCATTTATGCTTCTCATCCGCAAAGCAGACAGGGTTTTGATGAATTACTGGCTACCATTGAACAATCTTTTGAAAGCAGGCCAGCCGTTTTAAAGGGAAGAGATCTTAAAAAACTGCAGACAGAGCCTGAACATTGGTTTCTGAGCAATGAAATTACGGGCATGAGTCTTTATGTAGATCGTTTTTGCGGAACGATCAAAAACCTTTTGGGTAAACTGGATTATTTTGAAAAGTTAGGAGTAAATTTTTTGCACCTGATGCCGCTGTTTGAAAGCCCTGTTGGTGAAAGTGACGGAGGCTACGCTGTTTCGGATTTCAGAAAAGTGGATCGCCGGTTTGGCACTCTTGATGATTTGATAGTTCTGCAGGAAGAAATGCGCAAACGGAACATGTACCTGATGCTGGATATAGTACTCAATCACACTTCCGACCAGCATGAATGGGCCATCCAGGCCAGGCACGGATGGCCGCAGTACCAGGATTATTATTACTGCTTTGATGACCGGAGCATTCCCGATGAATTTGAAAAATCAATGCCGGAAATTTTTCCGGAAGCGGCGCCGGGTAATTTTACTTATGTAAAAGAATGCCGCAAATGGGTAATGACGGTCTTTCATCATTACCAGTGGGACCTTAATTACACCAACCCGCAGGTTTTTATAGAAATGCTGGCAAATATTTTCTTTTATGCCAACCTCGGCGTTGATATTCTCCGGATAGACGCTGCCGCTTTTATATGGAAGGAAAAAGGAACCTCCTCCCAGAACGTGCCGATGGCGCACACTATTTTGCAACTGATCAAACAGTGTGTGTGGGTGGCTACGCCGGGAATGGCATTGTTGGGAGAAGCTATCGTGGCGCCGAAAGAAATCATGAAATATTTCGGAGCAGGCGATAAAGAAGCAAAAGAATGTGATTTTGCCTATAATGCAACACACATGGCCCTTCAATGGGATGCGCTGGCCACAGGTGATACCAAAGTGATGCTGGCTGCCCAACATGAACTGTTACAAAAACCTTTTGACACCTCCTGGATTACCTACACCCGATGCCATGACGATATAGGATTGGGCTATGAGGATGCAGCAATACTACAGGCCGGATATAATCCTTATGAGCACCGGAAATTTCTGATGAATTATTATTCCGGAAACTATCCGGGGTCTGTGGCTGCCGGCGCTTTATTCAGTGTGAATGAAAAAACAGGAGACGTAAGGATAAGCGGTTCGCTGGCTTCGTTGTGCGGATTAGAAAAAGCAATGAAGGAAAATGATAAAACAGAAACAGAACTTTCTGTCTGTAAAATACTGCTGATGCAGGCGCACAGCTTCTTTATCGGCGGCATTCCGGTTATTTTTTACGGCGATGAGGCTGCCTATACTAATGATTATTCTTACCTGCATGATGGCTGCAAGCATTACGATAACCGCTGGATGCACCGGCCCGTGATAGATTGGGAGAAAAACAGCAAAGTGGATATACCCGGCACACCTGAGCATTCAATATTTTCATCTACGCAAAAACTGATACGCATCAGGAGAACCCTGCCGGTTATTGCAGACAAAAAAAATCTGACCTGGCTTACGCCGCATAATATTCATGTAGCGGGCTACCTGCGGGCATGGGAAGAAGACAGGGTGTATTGCCTGTTCAACTTCAGCAGGGAGGAACAAAGCCTTACCTGGTATGTGTTTAAGGAACATGGGATAAAGCCCTCAAAACTTTTTGATCACTGGCAGGGGAAAAAATATACTGTAAAAAACGACCCTGAATATTTTTTACTTCCTCCGTATTCGTTTTTTATACTGGAGCCGGTGAAATAATCATTCTGGTTTACCGTATTTTTTTATCAGTTCCAGCAACACCCCATTTGTCCATCCAAAACCATCCTGACCCGGGTATTCGCCGCCACCCGCTTCAAGATGGGTATTTACGACATTATATTTCTCCATCATTTTCCCTGTGCGCAGATATACATCATTATTAAGTTTTATCCATCGTTTTGCAATATCTGCCGCCAGATCTTTTTGATTTATATTTTCAAGCGCAGTGATGACCACCCATTGAAGCGGTGCCCAGCCATTGGGGGCATCCCATTGCTGGCCATTAACGATTGTGGAAGTAAGCACCCCGCCATCCCGCAGCAACTCTTTTTTTAGTTTTTCAGCAGCGCACTTTCCATAGTATTCTGCTTCTCCGGCCGGAATTGCAGACAGCCATAAAGGGAAAAAAGAAGCAGGCGTAAACTTTCCTGTTAATCTTTGCAGCTTCCGGTGATAATCATAATAAATGTTATCTTCTTTACTAAAACAATATTCCTGGATAGCTTTATACCTTCTTTCAGCCCGATCCTTGTAGAAAGATGATTTTTCGTTATTGCCTTTCTTTTTGAAATATTCATCCTGCAATGTTTCTGTATGGTATAACAGGGTATTCAGGTCAACAGGTACTATGTCAGTCGTTTCGATAGTTGATAAATCATTTTCAGCAGCCAGCCAGCGGCTGCTGAAATCCCATCCGCTTTCAGCGGCAGAACGCAAATGATTATAAACTATTTTTTTGTCCTTCCTGCATTTAGCTGTTGTTTCCACATCTTCCGCCCAGCTTTCCGGCCTTGGCGAATACAACTCATCATAATAGCGGTTAAGAATACTGCCGTCAGGCAGGGATACTAATTTTTTATGGACCAATCCGGCACTCAAACTTGTATAGCCATCCATCCAGTAAGAATATTCTTTTTCTACAGCATCAGCATACGTATCAAAAACAGCAGGTCCGGATATGGATGCGTATAATTCCACCATCAGTGCAAAAAAAGGGGGCTGGCTCCGGCTCAGGTAGTAGATTCGGTTGCCATTGGGAATATGACCATATGTATGGATAAGATAAGCAAAATTGTCAATCATGTTTTTTATCATCTCTGTTTCGCCACTTTCCTTCAGGCCAAGCATTGTAAAATAAGTATCCCAGTAATAGACTTCGCGGAAGCGGCCACCGGGTACAATATAAGGGTGTGGCAACGGAAGGAGAGAAGAACCCGCCGTTGTTTCATCATGCTCCCGCTTCAGGTACTCCCATAAATTTTTAATATGCTCAACAATATCTTTTTCTCCGCCGGTGTAATTATTGCTTTGCACAGGAGCAGGAATAACAAAGTTTTCTTCTACGAATGTTTTTAAGGAAAAAACACCAGCCTTCTCTCTCTTTAATAAAATATAGTCATGAAGAATTTCTTCAGAATTTCTGCGTGGGATACAATCCACGAATATTTTTCCGTCAGGGAAAACTTTAGTGCTTTGTACATCTTCCAAAAGAGGCTGAATGACTGACAGGTTCATTGCTGAATATTCTCGTTACTGTATCGTTTTTTCCCGGTTTTGACTGGGTTGCATTTTCCTGAATATGAAAAGCAGTATGATAAGTATGGTCACAGGCGCTAATGAAGAATAAAAGGCAGTTTGCCCTCCATAGGCGCCGAAAATATGACCCGTAATCATGGATCCGGTTGTTCCCCCCAATGCTGAAAACACCACAATAAGCCCTGACATTGCCGCATGTTTGTGCACCGGAAGATTGCCGAGGATAATAGAATTAATGGCAGGATATACAGGCGCAAGAAATAAACCGATCAGGGGAAAAGCAAATCCTGCAAGTGGAACATCAGCTAATTTGGTGATGGATGTGCCCGGAATACTTTTTGTAAGAGGCACTGTAATCAGCACAACGGTTGCGGCACAAATAAGACAGCAGACCAGCACTGCCAGCCAGTCAATTTTTTTCAGGATGATGCCGGCTAACAGCCTGCCGGCTGCTATAGCTGCAGATAGTATACTGGCCATTTTTATACTCATGCTGGTGGAAAGGTGTAATACATCCTTGTTAAAAGTAGGGAGCCAGCTCATGATGCTCTGCTCAATCAGCACATAAAAGAAGGCGCTGAAAATAAAGACAAGAACAAGCGGCAGGATTATCAGCTTAATCATTTCCACAAAATCCTGATCCAGGGTTTTTCCTTTTTCTTCTTTTTGAACAGATGATTCATCCAGTTTGGTTGTTGCCAAAAGAATTAAGGCCAGTGCCGACAGGCCGGCAAGCATATAATAAACATTGAACCATCCCGTTGATTTCGAGTCGTCATTGTCAACGACTGATGCGAAAACAAAATAGCCTGTAAGTACCCCCACCATAAAAAAAGACTCTAAAAAACTCATCAGGCTCAGATGCTCTTTCTTGTCTTTTGTAATCAGCCCCAGTGTGGCAAAAACCGACACCTTGATTAATGCAAAACTGATCCCTACAGAGGCAAATAAAAGCTTGGTCATAAGAAAAGACGGCACAGATGGTATAAGCAGGCACATTACGGTTACCAGCCCCAGGGCAATAAGCATGGAGCGTTTATAACCAATGCGGATAACATACGATGCGACAAGAAAAGAAGTAATAGCTATTGGCAAATCTTTAAAACCTTCCAGTACGCTGGCAGCACCTTTTGAAACACCAAAATTATTCTGTACCTGCAGAATAACAGTGCCCACACTGTTTAATAAGATGGCAAATACAAAATAATTAAGGAACAGTGATAGTTTGATGCGGAAATGCTGCATGACCGTTGGTTTTTACCAAACGGAAAATAAGGCATTCATTAAATAGAACCGCCTTCTACCAGCACAGCTTCCAGAAAAACCTCTTCCGAAATCGTTTTCTGTTGTAAACTTTTAAGCATTTGCTCAAAGGCAAGCTTGCCCAGTTTATATCCACTGGTTTCCACATAAGTGGTCGAAGGTGAAAAAAGGGTTGGAATAAAACCATTGCTGATACTTATTACAGCGATATCATCCGGTACTTTCAGATTCATTTCATGTATTGCCTGCATCACACCCATCAGTATTAAATCGCCCATGCAAAAAATAACTTCGGGCCGACCCGGCAGTATCAATGCATTCAGGGCTTCTTTTTTGGATTCAACTACATTTTCGGTGTATTCAATGACGAGTTTTGAAGAAGGTGACTTTTCAGCAAAGGTTCTCGTAAATGATTCTACCCTTTTCCTGGTAATACTCAGATGGGGATGGCCAAAAAAAGCCAGTACCTTTTTCTTGTTTCGTTTAATTATCGTTTCGGCGGCTATTCTTGCAGCAGCTTCATCAGGCGGGCATACTTTGTTGTATCCGGCCTGTTCGGGTACACGGTCAATAAACAAAACCGGAATATCAGATTCCCGGAGCTTATCAAAAAAAGACATATCCTGTGTTTCAACAGAAATGGCTGCAAAAAGACCTGATACCCTGTTCTTACGGAAGAGATGAAGATTATCGTTTTCCAGCAGGACACTGTCCCGTGATTGCATAATCAATACAGTATAACCATGCTTCCTCGCTTCTTCTTCCACGGCGGCGATAAAAGTGTCGTAAAAAAAATTATCTATGTATGGCACAAGGATGCCAAGTACATTACTTTTTTGGGTACGCAGTTGCACCGCATAATTATTGGGTTCATATTCCAGCGCTTCAGCAAGTTCTTTTACCCTTTGTTTTGTTTTATCAGAGATATCGGGATGGTTTTTCAGCGCACGGGAGACGGTGGACACACTGATGCCAAGCGTTTCAGATAAGATTTTCAATGTGCTTTGCTGCATATATTTACGGACCTGCCTCTTAATGATCCGTCTAAAGATAGTCTTTTCCATGTTGTAATAGGGGATAGCCTTTTCGGGTCTCAGATTAAGTAATTACCATTGCAACAATAACCGGCTCGGCTGATTGCATCTTAATAAACTTCTGCCGCCGGCCTTTGTACGGGAGGAGCCGGCGGCAGAGCCGCATCCAGTGTATCTTAAACTACGCTTAGAACTTATAACCTGGTGGTGACCCCTGCATTAATCAAATAATCTGCAAAAGCCGCATCGCCATTTATATCCGCACCAGTAGCAGCAGAGCGGAGTTGGTCAGAGTAACTATTTGTCCGGTTTCTCTCCAGGGCTATCGGTACCGACAGATAAAAATTTGTTTTTTTGGCCAGATAAAATACAGTGGATTCAGCTGAAATGATATAACCGGGGCGCCTGAAGCCTTTATTACCACCAACAAGACCACCGGATGGTATTCCCTCCATCCGCATACCCGCTGTAAAAGTAAAATGGCCTGACATGAAACCGGCTCCGCCCCTTGCCATAAACTGATCCGGTACACTCATGGTATTAGTGAAATATTGGATACTGACAGAGAACATTATACCTCCTCTTGAAGTGGAAACTGCATTTTGTACTCTTGGGTTAAATAGGTAATAGAAGTTTCCGTATACTCCCCACTGATGACCGAAGTTTTTGTAGCCATTTATTTCAAAAGTAATACCAGTGCCTCCATCACCCAGTTGAATGGACTGATCAACCGGCCCAAGTACTGTGCTGTCCTTTCCGCCGGCGCCCGGTTTGTGAAAATAGTCCTGATATTTATAATCACCTGTCGGGAGTTTGAGGCCTAAACCAATCTGGATATTTCCTTTATGGGATTTGGCCGGGTCCAGCAACCGCGGTAAACGGTGAACCGGATATCGCCCTGACCGAATGACCGGGTTTTGTTTCATGCATTGGGGCTTACACTGCTGTTACCATAATGTTCATACAGAGAAGAACGAACATTGGAAAGTAAAGGTATATTCAGCGAAGCAGACCAGAGTTTGCTGAAATTAGGGGTTAATGTAAAATCCCAGCTGAATGAATCGTTGAACACTTCAGTTCCTTCTTCCAACCTTAGCTTTTGTTCTTCTTTGCCTATAAAATGTTTATACGATTTGAAATAACGGGTATTAAAATTCAGTTGCCAGTTTTTGGCATTAGCCGGGTTGCCGAAACTGCAAGTGTTGCCATTGCTCCGGACAGCCACACAACCCTGTGCATTTGAGTGATAAGGTAAGAAGCGAATAAAAACTATTATTGTCAGTATTTGTTTTATTGTGAAATTAGTTTTGTAGTTAATTCTTTTTCATTTTCAATTGTTGTACAATAAATTGTCCCAGTCTTATACCTGCTTCATTTCCGTGGTCGTTATCGAACCGGTAATGAATGCCGCCGTATAGTCTTGACAAAGCCGCTTCTTTCGCGGCAGATCGAAAAGATTTTATCTCACGGCTTTGAATACCGAATTCCAGCAGGGAAGTGTCGGTAAATGATAAATTATCTCCAAACCAGTTTGTCATTATTTCCGCTGCCGCTGAAGAAATAGTAGCATGCCCGCTGGTATAGGAAGGAAACGGCGGTGTTTGAATATAGGGCTGCCAGCTGCTGCTGATGTATTTATTGATTACTGTTTCCGGACGCACAAAATTACTTCTGTACTTCTCATCCCAGCAGCTGATAAATGCATCATACAGCGCAATAGAAGTTTGTGCATAGGCGGCAACTGTTGTAGAAAAATCAGTTTTTGCTTTTTCGGCGGCAATACCGACAATGTTCATCCAGTGGCCGGGAGGTGAAAACTTTTTGGTGGCAAACATCACATGCCCTGTTACATTCATTTTAAAAGGATTATCATCCCAGAAATCAGCGATATGTTTTTGCTCATCCGTAAGACTGTCGATAATTGTTTTTACCTCAAGCAGGGCTTTATAGTATTCACTGTTTTTATTTTTGACATCAAAGACCAGTGGTTTTGCCGGCATAAATTGCGAAGAACTGTCCATCACCATTGTTCTCATTTTCTTCCAGTGCGGTTCCACTGCCTGCGCATACATGGGCGGCGTAGGCACCCAGCGGCCCTCTTCATTGGTGATTGTGTATTTGGGTGCCGTACGCAGTTGCAAGTAATTGTCTTTTTTGCTCCAGCGGATAATATGCGCACCCATACTATCTGCAAAAAGTCGGGAAGCTTTTATGACTGAAGCCGGAACCCCGGCGCTATCTGCATCATGTTTCAGCCTGTCAATATATTCCTGCATACTGCCTTCAGGAAACGTAACGGCCTCGCCCACTTTACAGAAAGCAAGCAAGGCAGCAAGCGGGTAATTGACATTTGCAGTATCTGGAATAGCAAAAGGAGGGAGATGTTTTATCTGCCCGGCCAGCGACCAGAAACGCTTGTCAAAAACAGCCACTACTTCATAAGCGGCGATATTGGCATACACATAATTACGGCTGGCAATCATGGGCGGAAAATTATTTTCCAGCACCACATTGTTCAGTTGTTTCACTGTTTTGCAATACAGAACCGGGTCACTGATAAATGACGAATAATCCCTTTTTGGGCTGCAGGAGACCAGCAGGCTGATGGCCATACAGGCCGTCCATATTTTTTTGAGCATATTGAAATAATTAAGGAAACTCTTTGCCGGTGCGAAGAAAAAAATAACTGGTTATGATAAAACCGGCAAAGTTCGGGGGGGCTGGTGAGGTATTGTTATCAAAACATCATGCAATGCATCGGAAGATGCTGAGAAAGTTGCCTTGTTTATGAATGCAAAGAGAGGTAAAAAGTAAACAAGATTATCATCATAGTCGCTACCGGCGGATTTAAGCAGCGAAGAGGTTTGTTTTTTACTGCTGTTATCCTGGTCCTGCCCCGCAATGCTCTTTGTAATTTCATGGGCTGTTTCAACCAGTTGCTGCTGGGAATGATTGGGAATGCATTTCAGTACAAGTACCCCGCCTTCGATTTTTCTTTTTACATAATTGTAAACCTTGCCATCAAGGTTTATTTGTCCGTAATGACGCTCAAACTCCGTATACCTTTCCTGGTAAGGCATGTTTAAGGCCACTCTTATTTCCACCAGTTCTGATTCATTGTATTGCCTGGAGTCAATAGCGGCCTCTAATTTTTCATCCGCCTTTGTTTGCAGTGCGCCGATTAAGAAACGATAACCTCCAAGGTTAAAAAGCAGGCATAACATCAACAATATGGCAGCAAACTTCTTCACAGCATAATAAGAAGGGACAAGATAAATATATAATTTGGCAATGATGCTGTATGGTAGGGTTTTATATCAGCGGGGAAACGTTATTTACCCACTGCAAACGTTTTCTTTTCCGGGCCCACGCCGGTTATCATCAGGCTTTTCCAGTTTTTCGGGAGTGCAGTTTTAATTTGTATTATTCCCTTCGGTGTAATATCCAGCCCCCCAAAGCCCATCAGCAGGGCCTGTATAACACCACCTGCCCCTGTGGCGAAATAAGGATTGGTACCGCCTTTTGTTTCATGATTAACTGTGAAAGTGAAATTGGCTACGTCGGGAGTAACAGATCGGGCATAGGTTGTTGCGGCCAGCAGGGTTACAACGAACCCCGCAAGCAAAGCGTAAAGCTTTCTCATACGAATCTTTTTTTGGTGACTAATGTTCTTACGACAGGGTTGGGAAACACACGGGCAGATTTGTGACCTTTGTTACACAGCCGGGGTTAACGAAATATTAAAAATATTTGCCCTCCGGGAAATTACGATACGGAAGACTGGTTATCAATAATAAACTGAATAAGGTCATCCAGGGAAGTGTCAATTCTTGAGAGTGCATCGGTTATATCTTCCCGGTTCACTCCGGCGGCAAATGTTTTTTCCTTCAGTCTTTTCTTTACTCCTTTTACTTCCATACCGGCATAACCTTCGGGCCGCATCAGGCTGTAGGCATGGATAAGGCCGCTGAGTTCATCAAGGGCATAGATCATTTTATCCATTTTGATTTCAGGCTCCACACCAAAAACCCTGGGGCCATGAGATGCTATACACCTGATCACATCCGGGTCAATATTTCTTTTCTCCAGTTCTTCTACTATGATGCGGCAATGGTCGTCCGGGTATTTCTCCCAGTCGGCATCATGCAGCAGACCGGCCAGTTCCCATTTCCGGGCGGTTTGTTCATCTGCACGTTCTTTTTCAATGGCCCATGCTTTCATATTGGCGGCTACCTGCCTCATATGCAGGCGCAGGCGTTCGTTAGGCACCCATTCATTCAGTAAAGTATGGGCTTCTTCCAGTGACAGGAGATTTCCGGCGTTGGCAGGGCTACCAAACAAAGTACGGCCGAGGTTGCGGGAAGACATAAAAACAGATTTTTAGAACCAAAGACCCGGCGAAATTAAGCAGCAAAAAAATAGATCAAAAATTTTATTATAAATCAATAACTTATAGAGGTGTGATAAAAAATAACCTTCCGATACTCTGGTTCAGATACTACTCAGACCTATCTTTGCGACCCATTTTAAAACAGGTTGCCGGGATAGCGGCAGCCGACTAAAAAAAATCAAAATGAGTAAACTACATTTCACAACCAAGCATGCGAACGAGGCTACCGTGAAGCGCAACTGGTATGTTGTTGACGGTACTAATCAAACCGTAGGCCGCATGTGTTCCAAAATTGCCGCCATACTCCGCGGCAAAAACAAGACCTCCTACACCCCCCATGTTGACACCGGCGATTACATCATTGTGACCAATGCTGCAAAAGTGGTGCTTACAGGCGACAAATTGAACCAGAAGATGTACGACCACTTTACCGGGTATCCCGGCGGTCTGAAAGAAGAAACAGCAGCCAACCTGCTGAAGCGCCATCCTGAAATGATTGTAGAAAGGGCTGTAAAAGGAATGCTTCCCAAAAACAGGCTGGGCCGCAAGATGTTCAAAAAACTCTTTGTGTATGCCGGAGCTGAACATCCGCACACAGCACAGCAACCGAAAGAACTGAAATTTTAATCGTAAAACTCCCGATAGCTATCGGGATCAAACAACTAGTAAATGGAAAAGCAAAAAAATGAAGTGGGTCGGCGTAAAGAAGCTGTGACAAGGGTTTTTATCTCCAAAGGGGAAGGAAAAATCACAGTAAACGACAAAGACTACAAAACGTATTTTCCGCTGGTGTACCTGCAAAACCAGGTGGAACGTCCACTGAAAACGGTAGATGCGCTCAATAAGTTTGATGTAAAGATTAACGCAACCGGCGGCGGTGTAAAAGGCCAGGCCGAAGCGGCCATGCTGGGTATTGCCCGTGTGCTGCTGGAACTGAATGCAGATTTTCGTCCTGCCCTCAAGGCTGCCGGGTTACTGAAACGGGATCCCCGGTCTGTTGAACGTAAGAAATTTGGTCATAAAAAAGCGAGAAGAAGCTACCAGTTCTCCAAACGTTAATCATTGCCACTATTTTTAAAAAACGATCATTCAAATACAATGGAAAATAACACATCCTTACAGCAGCAACTTTTGGAAGCAGGTGTACATTTCGGTCACCTGAAGAAGAAGTGGAACCCGAAGATGCTTCCTTACATTTTTGCTGAAAAAAAAGGCATCCACATCATTGACCTGAATAAAACGGTGGAATGCCTGCAGGAAACGGCCGCAGCGCTCAAGCAAATAGCCCGCAGCGGTAAGAAAATACTCTTTGTGGGCACCAAAAAGCAGGCAAAGGATATTGTAACCGAATGCGCCCAAAAGGTAAATATGCCTTTTGTAACCGAAAGATGGCTGGGCGGCATGCTGACCAACTTCAACACAGTCCGCAAAAGTGTGAAGAAGATGCAGAGCATTGAAAAAATGCTGAACGATGGTTCTTTTGACACCATTACTAAAAAGGAAAAACTGACACTGAGCCGGGATAAAGACAAGATGGAAAAAGTGCTGGGCGGTATTTCACAGCTTGGCCGTATACCGGCTGCCCTGTTTATTATTGATATCGGGCATGAGCACATCGCACTGGCTGAAGCAAGGCGCCTGGGCATTATCACATTTGGCGTAGTGGATACCAATTGTGATCCAAACAAGGTTGATTTCCCTGTGCCGGCCAATGATGATGCCACCAAATCTATCGCCATTATAGTCAACTATATTACAGCTGCTATTGCCGAAGGACTTGCGGAAAGACAGGCTGCAAAAGATGAGGAAGCAGAGGATGTAACCGATGATGAAAAGGAAAAGAAAGCAGCCAAATTGCTGGCCGAAGCTGAGGCAGAAGGCGGTCGTGGAGGCCGTGGCCGTGGCCCAGGCGGACAAAGACGCAGGACTCCTGCCGGAGGCAGCAGAGGACCAGGAGGTGGAAGAAGATAAATGAAGTAGGAGGTCTGACGTCGGATGTCAGAGATCCCCGATAGTAGAAAAATTCTCAAATTGTATAATCAGCCTGAGTTAGGAAGTATTCCGACTTCTGACTTCCGACCTCAGACTTTAATTTCTAAATATGAGTACAGTAGCAATAAGTGCACAAGACATAAACAAACTTCGCCAGATGACCGGCGCCGGTATGATGGACTGCCGCAAAGCTTTAACCGAAACCAATGGTGATTTTGAAGCGGCAATTGACTGGCTGCGCAAGCAAGGCCAAAAAGTAGCTGCAAAACGTGGCGACCGCGAAGCGAAAGAAGGGGTGGTAATTACCAAAACAACCACCGATAATAAAACCGGCATCGTTGTTTGTGTAAGCTGCGAAACAGATTTTGTTGCCAAGAATGCCGACTTTGTTGCATTTGGCCAGAGTATTGCCGATGCAGCCATTGCCAGTGATGTTAAGTCGCTGGAGGAACTGATGAATACAAAGGCAGGCAATGCCACCGTGGCTGAAATGGTAAATGACAAGCTGGCTTCCATCGGCGAAAAAATTGGCGTTACCAAGTTTGAAAGAATTGATGCACCGTATGTAGCCTCTTATATTCACGGGGCTTACCGTATCGGTGTTTTGGTAGGCCTGGATAAACCAGCTGCAGAAGCCGGGAAAGATGTGGCCATGCAGATTGCCGCCCTTAACCCCGTAGTTGTTGACGCTGCTTCGGTGCCGGCAGATATTATTGCCCGTGAAAAAGACATTGTTATGGAATTGATGAAGCAGGATCCGAAAATGGCGGGCAAGCCCGATGAGATGCTGGCAAAAATTGCTGAAGGGAAAATGGGCACTTTTTTTAAAGAGCAGACATTAGCAGCGCAAGCTTTTGTAAAAGATGCAAGCAAAACCGTAGAACAATACCTGAAAGAAAGCGGTGATGTGAAAGTAACCGGGTTTAAGAGGGTGGCGCTGGGATAAAAGATTAAAAATACCGGAACAATAATTTATGGGAGCCTTAAAGCTCCCCTTTTTAATTTTAAAAGATGAAAAGTAACCATCAATATTTTGAAGCAAATAAAAATCTATGGAATCAACGGGCATTGGTCCATAAAGATTCGGAATTTTATAACCTCGCCGGTTTCAAAGCCGGTGAATCGGCTCTTACACCAATAGAACTGGGCGAATTGGGAGATGTAAACGGTAAAACGATACTGCATCTGCAATGCCATTTCGGGATGGACAGCCTGGACTGGACCCGGCGGGGTGCCAAAGTCACCGGTGTTGATATTTCCGACACCGCCATTGATGAGGCCCGCAAACTGAAAGCTGAATTGGGGATGAATGCAGAATTTGTGTGCTGCAATGTGCTGGATACTTCTGCTCATGTGAAGGATCTGTTTGATATTGTATTTACATCCTATGGCACCATTGGCTGGCTGCCCGATTTAAAGCCCTGGGCAAAAATGATTGCCCAACGGTTAAAACCCGGCGGTATTTTTTATATCGCCGAATTTCACCCCATGGTGTGGATGTTTGATGACGACTTTACGCAAATTGCTTATTCTTACGAAAACAGGGAAGTGATTGTAACCGAAAACCAGGGAACCTATACAGACAGAGAGGCTGATATAAAAGGCAAAGAATACAGTTGGAACCATAGCATCAGTGAAGTGCTGAATGCCCTGATAGGAGCCGGATTGAAACTAACCCTGTTTAACGAGCATATGTACTCTCCTTATCCCTGTTTCAGGAATGTAGTGGAGTTTGAACCCGGTAAGTGGTATATCAAAGGGCTGGAAGGAAAGATACCCATTGTCTATTCGCTGAAAGCCATTAAATAAACGGCAAACTTTCAGAAAATTTCAAACGTATTTTTAGTAAACCATTCATTTGACGATCAGCATTATTATACCCTCCTTTAACGAAGCAGCAGGCATAGGCAGGCTTGTTCAGTACCTGAAGCAGTACGGTGGTGATATGGCAAAGGGTTTTGATAAACCTGCAGCAGGGATAGTGCTGGGTACTGGTCTTGGCGCATTGCTGGAGAAAATGGATATAAGAATCTCGGTGCCTTATATTGAAATTCCGCATTTCCCTGAGTCAACAGTGGAGTTTCATAAAGGCAACCTGATTTATGGCGCCATCAACGGTGTGCCGGTTATTACCATGCACGGCCGGTTTCATTATTATGAAGGATATTCTATGCAGCAGATAACTTTTCCGGTACGGGGAATGAAGGAACTGGGTATAAAAAATTTATTACTGAGCAATGCTGCCGGTGGGATGAACCCATTGTACAAAAAGGGCGACCTCGTAATAGTAGAAGACCATATCAACCCGCAGCCCGATAATCCGCTGCGGGGGATCAATGACCCGAAGATGGGCAACCGTTTTGCTGATATGAGTTGTCCGTACGATAAAAGTTTACGCTAATTGCTGGCAACAGCATTTTCAAAACAAAATATTCCTGTTAAAGAAGGTGTCTATGTTGCAGTAGCCGGCCCCAGCCTGGAAACAAGAGCGGAATACCGATGGCTGCGGAGCATGGGAGCCGATATGGTGGGAATGAGTACCGTGCCGGAAGTAATAGTAGCGGCACAGATGGGTTTGCCTTGCGGTGCCGTTTCAGTGATAACCGATGAATGTGACCCGGATAATCTGCAGCCGGTAAATATTCCTGAAATAATAGAAGTATTGGGTAAGGCGGATAAAAAACTGAGTGAAATTTTTGCGGAGGTGATTGGCAAATTGGGCTAGGGCCGGATGAATCTCCTTTCAATTCCCTTATCTTCGCCCCGAAAAATTCAGCCTGATGTTACCTAAGTATAAACGCATCCTTCTCAAACTTTCCGGCGAAGCTTTAATGGGTGATAAAAGTTTTGGTTTTGATACGGATGTAATCGCTCAGTATGCTCAGGATATTAAATCAGTGACGGAACTGGGCGTTCAGGTGGCCGTAGTGATCGGAGGAGGTAACATCTACAGAGGTATGAACGAAGCGGATACGGGTATTGAAAGGGCACATGGTGATTATATGGGGATGCTGGCCACTGTTATTAACGGGATGGCTGTTCAGGCTGGCCTGGAGAAAGTGGGGGTGTACACCCGGCTGCAAAGCGCCATTAAAATGGAGCAGATTGCTGAACCTTATATACGCCGCAGGGCTATACGTCACCTCGAAAAAGGCCGGGTAGTGATCTTTGGGGCAGGCACAGGCAATCCTTATTTTACAACAGATACCGCAGGCTCACTCCGGGCTATTGAAATCAATGCGGATGTGATTTTAAAAGGTACAAGAGTTGATGGCATTTACACGGCCGATCCTGAAAAGGATCCGGCTGCCACAAAATTCAATGTCATTTCTTTCCAGGAATGCCTGACCAATAACCTGAAGGTGATGGATATGACCGCATTTACATTATGCATGGAAAATAATTTGCCCATCATTGTTTTTGACATGAATAAGGAAGGCAACCTGCGCCGCGTGGTGACGGGTGAAAAGGTGGGCACCCTGGTACAGGGGTAATTACGAGGTATATTTCCTATTTCATAGTTTGCAGTAACTACTATCTTGCCGGATATCCATTATTCCCGCTTGTGAAAAACTATTAGAGATTATCTTCTGGGTTTTTAATAGTTTAACAACCAGACGTTACTGTTTATGGACAGCCAATTGAGCCTTTCCATTGTAGAAATTGTTGTGCTGATGCTGGGAGCCATTGTTCTCGGTATTACCATTCATTTCTTCATTGCCAGCCGTCCTTCTCTCAGGGCTTCCTCTCCGGCAGCCTTACAGCAGTTTCAAAAAGAAGCGGAAGACTGGAAACTGAAATATTTCAACGAGACTGAGTTTCGGGACAAAGAGCTTGAAAGCCTCCGGAAAAAACTGGCTGATGCAGAGGAAAATAAGGAAATCTACTCCATAGAGGCGGAAGAAAGCCGCATCAAAAACAAAAAACTGCAGGCAGAGATTGAAGAACTGAAAAAAAATGCACCCGGTTCCCCTGCAATAGAAAAACCGGGTTATATGGATCAGCTTTTCCAGGCACAAAACAGCCTGAAAGAATACAATGAAAAAATAAACCAACTGCTGGGCCAGATTGATATTGTAAAAGAAACAGAAGAAAGACAGCAGGAAATACTCAGGAACAATAAAGAACTCACCGGTTAAATTGAGGAGCTGCGGCTTATGCTTGCGCAGAAAGAAAAGGGAATACATAACATATACCAGAAGCAGGAGCTGACAACAGAGATGAACCCAAGGCTGGAAATTGCCTATAATGAATTCAACAGTTTACAGGATAAAATTCAGAAACTGGAAACCCAGGTAATGATTTCCCGGAAACTGAATATGGAGTATGAAGACCTCAAAGAAGAACATTTAAAGATTGTACGGGATTACGAGGACCAGAAACTGAAGTACCATGCAGCAGTGCAGGAGAACCAGCATTTACAGGCTGCCCTGGCCGAAACAGAAGATAAGCTTCGTGAAGCCAACTTTCAGCGGCAGCAATTGCAGAAAAAGGTAACTTACCTGGAAGAGCTGAATAATGACCTGCAGGAAGTGACCGATGCCAATAAAAAACTGGAAGGCCAGTTTAAAAGAATCGGAGAACTGGAAAGCATGCTGAATATTGTGGCCGAAGAAAGGGATGAACTGGCCCGCAAACAGAATACCTGAAGGGAAGAAGAACTGACTAAAATCATATTTCGGGAGCCCAGAAAGGGCTTTTTTCATTTTAGGGCAGCCCCGCAGGGTTTTATCTTTGCCGGGCAAATAACCTGTTTATGAAAGGAAAAATAGCCAACATCAGGAAAAACTATTCCCGCAAAAAATTACTGGAGAAAAAAGCAGCCGCCGATCCCTTTGCCCAATTCGCAAAGTGGTGGAAACAGGCGCTGCAGTCGGATATTGATGAAGTAAATGCCATGACCCTTGCCACGGCATCGGCCGATGGTATGCCCTCGGCCAGGGTGATACTGCTGAAGGACTTCAGCGACAAAGGCTTTACTTTTTTTACAAATTATGAAAGTTATAAAGGGCAGCAACTGGCCGAAAACCCCCGGGCCTGCCTTGTTTTTTTCTGGAAAGAACTGGAACGGCAGGTTCGCATAACAGGGCTGGTGGAAAAAACCAGCGAAGAAGCCAGCAGCGGGTATTTTAATTCAAGACCCGTTGAGAGCCGGATCGGGGCCCTGGCTTCGCCCCAAAGCAGGGTGATTGAAAGCCGGGAATGGCTGGATGAAAATTTCAGCCACAAGGAAAAAGAACTGGAGGGACAAACTATAGAACGTCCGGTATACTGGGGCGGCTATATTGTAAAACCCGTAATTATTGAGTTTTGGCAAGGGAGACCGGGGCGCCTGCATGACCGACTCCAGTACAGCCTGCAGGAGGACGGCAGCTGGAAAATGGAAAGGCTGGCTCCTTAAGAGTATTATTTGTATATAAAGTAGATAAGGCTTATATAAAAACTACTGTAAATACTTTATTTACTTAATTACTTTCTTTTTTTAGCGGCCTTCTTCTTGGCCGGGCGGCTTTTACCAAATGAACCTTTGAACCGTTTTCCCTTGGCTGTTTTTTTATCACCTCTTCCCATAATTGTACTGTTTGTTTTAAGTGAATGACCGGGTTAATAAAAAAGCTCCGGCACAGGAAGCAGGAGCTGAATGATTTTTGCTAGCAGGTCAAAGTTTGGCGGCAAGCTCTTTTCCTGCTTTAAAGCGGGCCACTTTTCTTGCTTTGATGGTTATTTCGGCGCCTGTTTGCGGGTTGCGGCCTTTTCGGGATTTTCTTTTTGAAATAAGAAAGGTGCCAAAGCCAACCAGTGTTACTTTACCTCCGGCCTTCAATGTTTTTGTTACGGCTTCTATAAATGAATCCAGCGCATCATTGGCCTGCGTTTTGGTAATACCTGTATCGTCAGATATTTTATTGATTAAATCTCCTTTGTTCATTGAAAATAATTTTTTGGTTTTGTAACCCGGCAAATTTAGACGGTTTTTCAAACCCGCAAAAAAAAGTTACAGGCAGTTTTAAACAAACCCTTCCCTTATAACCCGCATGGGGCAATGATTTGAGAGATTTAGCCTGAAAAATGTCCGTTGCTGAAACAAGGAAAATCTTTTTGCACAATCAATGCACAACCTGCATTACAGATCGGGAAGCCACAAATTTATCTCCCCATTTTTCCGTAGCCCTCTTTCTCATCTCGGCGGCATATTCTTTAATATACCGGTTATATAAAGCCTTGCTGTCAGCCTGGTACTGTATGGCAAAGGTGGGGCCGTCTGATTCATCCACTTCCATCAGCTGCAGAATTCTGGCATCGGTAAAACAACCTGTGCCGATAATGTCGGGTATATGCTCATCCCTGAGCCAGGCGAGCCATTCATGAGCAATCGAAATATCCACTTTTATTGTAACGTTATAAATGATCATGTTTTGCAGGTATATCGTCACCATCCTTGTTGAGGATAATCTTTTTTAGGCGTTGGTACATGAAAGATACGGTAAGCAACAAACAACCCAGCATTATAAAAGCAGCAATTTTACCACCGGGTGGAATATTGGTAATACCGGAGCGGTGAGTGAAATAAAAGTGAGTGAAAGACCTGTAAGCAGTGCAATAAAATTATTATCGGCTTCTTTATTTCCATAGAAAACAGATGTGAGCAGGAGATTGAAAATACCCAGTGATAAGGTGAAAATACCATCCAGGTGCCTGTTGTCATAATATCCTAGTAGGGCTATGCCAGCGATATAAAAAAGAAAGTTTACACTTAGAGGGATGATAAAATCAAATGTGGTGAAACGCCCCTTTACCCGGAGGGTATTGATCATGTTCATGGCAATAAACAGCAGGTAGAACAATATGGCGAAAATGAACGCATTTTGTGCAGGAAAGCTGACCGAACTATCCCAGAACATTCTGTTCACCAACCAGCCGCCAAAAATGATGGTTGTAAAGAAAAGAGAAATGCTGTTGATTGCGGGCCAGCGTTTGAACCATGACAAAGCTGTAAGCCCCGCATTCCTAATACATAGATAAATAAACAAAGCGATATAATTATCCTGTCCCGTATTTACCAGAAAGGGAGTAATAAAGCCGCCAATAGTGGCAAGTATGGCTAGTTCCTGCCGGCTGTAAAACAGAGAAAGCAGTACAGCAAACGAAGTGACAAGAACCATGAAAACCAAAGCAGCCGTTTGCCCGATCAGGTGGTATTGATGAAAGGCAAAGGCGATACTGAAATACAATACGGCCAGCCCTCCGCCGGCAAGTACTGAACTGAAAGAACGGTAACGGTTGCGAAACCGGTGCCCTAAACCAATCAGTACAAAGCCAGTAACAAGGCCTGTGATAACACGGCCTGCTTCATGTATCCAGTCTTTATCAATTGCATATTTAATAAAGAATGAAATACCCAGCACCAGCACGGCCATACCAATTTTGTTGGCAACATTTTCACCTATGAATTTTTCGAGATCAGTGGATTTCTTTTTTTCTGAAATATCAATATCAGAAGAAGTGAATATGCTTTCTGTCTTTTTTGGAGCGGATATTACAGGCGGTTCAGAATTAACTGCAGCCCCGGTCGGAGTAACAGGTTCCTGTATTACTATCGGTTCAGGAACGGGGATAACCGGCTCCTGTTCAATTACCTTCGGTTTCTCAGGAATGATTGTATTTGCCGCATTTCTTCAAAAACCGGCTTAACTGCAATAAGAGGTTCTTTTCTTTTTAATTGCTTCGACAACAGGGATACTTCATCGCTGAGATCCTTGATTTTGTCTTAGAGGGACTCGAGGAGGCGACGCTGCTCTGTACTGCGTGTCAGGATACTTGCCTGCAATAAAAGAATGACTACGGGAACCAAGATGACGAGAAGAATAAGTCCACCCATCATAGTGCTTTTTAGTTAACAATAACTGCGAAGCAAAAAAAGGAGGGCAGTAAGGTGGAAGAAAAATTTGCCCGCAGCGGCTTTAATTTACTACCTAAAAGTATCGGGCGGCAACTAAAAATTTTCAGAAGAGGATTCTCTTTTGGTAAGTTTTAACGGGTGTTGTTAAAATTTTAGTAAAAATTATCCTGTTTTACCCTTAAAACATTATTCAAGTTTTTATTTCCAGATATACCGGGCAATGATCGCTGTGTTTTATATCCGGGTATATCTCTGCGTCTTTGAGTTGTTTCTTCAACGGTTCGGTAACTGTTATATAGTCAATACGCCAACCCTTGTTATTTAACCTCACGGAGGGGAAACGCTGGCTCCACCAACTGTAGCGGTGCGGTTCAGGATGAAATTCCCGGAACGTATCAACCCACCCGCTGTTCAGAAATTTGGTCATCCATTCTCTTTCTTCCGGAAGAAAGCCGGATGAGTTTTTATTGCCCTTTGGGTCGTGAATGTCAATTTCTGTATGGGCAATGTTATAATCGCCGCAAAGGATCAGTTTCGGATGTTTCTGTTTCAGCTTGTTCAGCCAGGAATAAAATTCATCCAGCCATTTGTATTTAAAATCCTGCCGTTCATCGCCGCTGGTTCCCGAAGGAAAATAAGCATTGATGAGCCGCACATCTTTGAAATCCAGTTGCAGTACCCTCCCTTCATCATCACTTGGGCCATGGCCGTTACCATACTCCACTTTATCCGGTTTTATTTTGGTAAATACAGCCACTCCACTGTATCCTTTCTTTTGTGCACTGAACCAAAAATCATGATAACCCAGTGAAGTAAATTGTTTGTGTTCCACATCATCCTTCACAGCTTTGGTTTCCTGTACACAAATCACATCGGCAGGATGGGTTTTTAACCAGTCCAGGAGCCCTTTTTTAATAGCGGCACGGATGCCATTTACGTTATAAGAAATGATCCGCATGATATTAATGATTAAATTGTCAGGCAATTTACGTCTTACCATGGAAGCAGCATTAAAATCATCAGTAAGTATTATTCCTTCCAAGGAACATATTTACCTGGAAGGGCCCAAAAGCCGCGGCTATGAACTGGGTTTTGCCTGGCGGGTTTTCTGGCAGTTTCTCAGGGGGTTTCGAAACCTGCACTTTATCGGTCCCTGCATCACGGTATTTGGTTCAGCCCGCTTTAGTGAAGATCATCCCTATTATGGCCGGGCTAGGGAGTTTGGAAAAAAAATTGCGGAAGCAGGTTTCACTACCATGACGGGTGGCGGCCTCGGTATAATGGAAGCGGCCAACCGGGGAGCATTTGAAAGCGGGGGCAAATCAGTAGGATGCAACATCCAACTGCCTTTTGAGCAAAAAGTAAATGCTTATGTGCAAAAGGCTGTAACGTTTGAACATTTTTTTGTCCGCAAGGTGCTGCTGGTAAAATATTCTTATGCCTTTATCATCATGCCCGGAGGTTTTGGCACTATGGATGAGTTTTTTGAAATACTCACCCTCATACAGACCAGAACAGTAACCGGTTTCCCTGTTGTACTTTTTGGTAAGGAATATTACAGAAACCTGCTTGAAAATATAGAGGATATGGCAAAACAGGGTACCATATCCAAAGAAGATATGAGCCTCGTACTGGTGACCGACAGTGTGGAAGAAGCCATGGAACATATTAAACATTACATCCGCACCAATTACAGGGTTAAACCAAGGCAGCGTTTTTGGTGGTTATTTGAGAAAAGGTAGATATCATTGCAAAAAAACTATGGACAGCGTCGCTGTTTTGGGCTATGCTGCCTGTGCAGTAACTGCCCTTACATTCCTGCCACAGGTTGTTAAGACCTGGAAAGAGAAATCAGCAAAGAATGTTTCTTTACTGATGTTTATAATTGCATTTATAAATGAAATCATGTGGATAGCTTACGGTGTGTTGCGGCACGATAATGTAATTATTATCACAAATGTTATCATGATTACACTGTGCTCCGCAATGATTGGCTTAAAACTGAAATACAGAAATGTCTGAGATCAGCACTGTTATTTTCGATTTGGGAGGAGTGCTGATAGACTGGAGCCCTCTTTATGTTTTTGATGAAAACTATTTTGACTCCGCAGAAAGAAGAAAGTATTTCTTTGAGCATATATGCACATCTGAATGGAATGAGAAGCAGGATGCAGGTTACCCGATAGACAGAGCAACAGAAGAACGGGTGGCGCTTTTCCCAGAATGGGAAAAGGAAATAAGGGATTATTACGGCCGGTGGGAAGAAATGCTGCGGGGGCCTGTTGATGATTCTGTTGAAATATTCAGACAACTGAAACAAAACCCCGGATTAAAAACATATGCGCTTACCAACTGGAGCGCCGAAACCTTTCCCATCGCCCTGCAACGGTTTGATTTTTTACACTGGTTTGATGGCAGGGTGGTAAGCGGAGAAGAAAAAACAAGAAAGCCCTTTCCGGAGTTTTATCAGCGCCTGTTGGGCAGATATGATATTAATTCGGCAAAATCATTGTTTATTGACGATAGTTTACGAAATGTAAAAGCTGCGGAAGAATTAGGAATCAGTTCAGTTCATTTTCAATCGCCGGAACAGTTAAAGCAATCATTAAAAAGGATCAATCTTCTGTAGGCTACTCCAGTACCGGCCTCAGCCATTTCTCTGCTTCTTCCAAACTCACACCTTTTCGTTTGGCATACTCTTCAAGCTGATCCCGGCCAATTTTGCCCAAACCGAAGTAATGGCTTTGCGGGTGGGCAATATACCAGCCACAAACAGAAGCGGGCGGGTTCATGGCAAGGCTTTCGGTGAGTTCAATACCAATATTCTCTGTTACATTCAGCAGGCTGAATAATTTCAGCTTTTCTGTATGATCGGGGCAGGCAGGATAACCGGGAGCAGGGCGGATTCCTTTGTATTCTTCTTTAATCAGTTGCTCATTGGTCAGGTTTTCATCTTTAGCATAGCCCCAGTACTCCTTCCTTACTTTTTCATGCAGGCATTCAGCAAAGGCTTCTACAAACCTGTCTGCCAATACCTGTACCAATATCTTATTATAATCATCATGCTCTCCAGCAAACTTACCTATATGTTTTTTGGCTCCGTGAATGGTTACTGCAAAGGCTCCCATATAGTCGCCACCGAGCCCTTGTGGACACACGAAGTCCGAAAGGGAATAGCTGGGCTGTCCAACCGCTTTTTTAAGTTGTTGACGCAATGATTCCAGCTTCACTTTGCCGCTACCCGTTTGCAGTGTTATCGTATCAGCATTATTACTGTTGGCAGGCCAGAAACCAATGACACCATCAGCAGTAAACCAATTTTCTTCTGTGATTTTCTGTACCAGCTTTTGGGCATCGTTATAAAGTTTTGTGGCTTCAGTGCCGAATATTTTGTCGTTTAAAACATCAGGAAAACGCCCCGGCATTTCCCAGGCAATGAAGAACGGCCCCCAGTCAATGTATTTTGCAATGGCGGCAAGATCAAAATGTTTCAGCACTTTTATACCATTCACAGCCGGTTTCACAGGTTTATATTTCTTCCAGTCGAAATATTCTTTGGTAATCACAGCTTCGCTGTAAGGGATCAGGGTTTTCCTGTCTTTATTCAAAAACTGGTTTCGCAAACCTTCATACTCGTCCCTTGTTTTCTGAAGCAACACCTGTTTTTCTTTACTTAATAAAGTGCTGACAGCCGTTACACTCCGGGAGGCATCCAGTATATGCAGTACGCCGTTATCGTATTGCGGGGCAATTTTAACCGCCGTATGCATGCGGGACGTGGTGGCTCCGCCGATGAGCAGCGGCTGTTTCATATTCCGGCGTTTCATTTCATGCGCCACATGTACCATTTCGTCCAATGAAGGGGTAATAAGGCCGCTCAGTCCGATAATGTCAGCATTTTCTTTTTCTGCTGTATCCAGTATTTTATCTGCGGGAACCATTACGCCAAGATCTATGATATCATAACCATTGCAGCCCAGCACCACACCTACGATGTTTTTCCCAATGTCATGCACATCACCTTTAACCGTTGCTAATAAAACTTTCGGGGTAACTTTTTCTTCTCCGGCCTGAAGGCCGGGGTTATTCAGCTTGTTTTTCTTTTCTTCTTCAATAAAAGGGGTGAGCCAGGCCACACTTTTCTTCATTACCCGGGCGCTTTTTACTACCTGGGGCAGGAACATCTTACCCGATCCAAACAAATCGCCCACTACATTCATTCCATCCATCAGCGGACCTTCAATAACATCCAGCGGTTTGGGGTATTTTAACCTGGCCTCTTCCGTATCCCGGTCAATATAATCCGTGATACCGTTTACAAGGGCATGTTTTAACCGTTCCTCCACGGGAGCATTTCTCCATGCCTCATCTTTTACTTCGGTCTTTCCTTTTGCTTTTACGGTTTCTGCAAATGCAATGAGTTTTTCCGTAGCTTCATTGCTATCGTTGTTCCGGTTGAGAATTACATCTTCACATAATTCCCGCAGTGCCGGGTCTATTTCATCATACACTACTAATTGACCCGCATTTACAATGCCCATATCCATACCGGTTTTTATGGCATGATAAAGAAATACCGAATGCATGGCCTCCCTTACATGATCGTTGCCGCGGAAGGAAAAAGAAAGATTACTTACACCGCCGCTTACCTTTACAAGCGGCATCAGCTTTTTAATTTCTCTTGTGGCTTCAATAAAATCAACGCCATAGTTATTGTGTTCTTCCAGCCCGGTGGCCACAGCAAATATGTTGGGATCGAAGATGATATCCTGGGGGGCATAGCCCACCTGCTCCGTAAGAATTTGGTAGGCTCTCCGGCAGATTTCCACTTTCCTGTCTTTGGTATCCGCCTGTCCTTTTTCATCAAAGGCCATTACAATCACGGAAGCGCCATAAGCCTGGCATATAGTGGCCTGCTCAATAAACTTTTGTTCTCCTTCCTTCATGGAGATAGAGTTCACAATGCACTTTCCCTGTACACATTTCAGCCCGGCTTCAATAATCTCAAATTTGGAACTATCGATCATGATGGGAATCTTCGCAATATCCGGCTCGCTTTGCAGCAAGTTCAGGAAGATGGTCATGGCTTTCACGCCATCCAGCAGGGCGTCATCCATGTTTACATCGAGTATCTGTGCTCCGTTTTCCACCTGCTGCCTCGCCACACTTAATGCTTCTTCAAATTTGTTTTCCCTGATCAGGCGGGCAAATTTTTTTGACCCGGTCACATTGGTACGTTCACCTATATTTACAAAATTGGTTTCGGGCCTGATGACCAGTGGTTCCAGTCCTGCTAATCTTAAATAGGGCTTAATGGCTACTGTATCCTGCATCTATGAATTCTTTTTTGTAAATAATTTTCTGAAAAAAGAGAAATTGTTTACAATCAGTATAACAATAGATAATATAAGCAAGAATTGCGGGGTACTCATGCAAATGCTGTTTCAATAACCGGCAGTTGTCTCGGGGGAATATTCTTCACCGCCTCTGCAATATGCCGGATATGTTCAGGGGTAGTGCCGCAGCATCCACCCACAATATTTACAAAACCTTCTTTAGCCCACTCTTCCAGGTAATGGGCTGTATCTTCAGGATGCTCATCATATTCTCCCATGGCATTCGGTAAACCTGCATTGGGATAGGCTGATACATAGCAGGTAGCTATTTGTGAAAGCTCTTCAATATGCGACCGCATTTCTTTTGCTCCAAGAGCACAGTTCAAACCAATGCTCAGCGGCTTTGCATGCATTACGGAGGTATAAAAGGCCTCCAGTGTCTGCCCGCTTAAAGTACGTCCCGAAGCATCAGTTATGGTTCCTGAAATCATTACCGGAAGCGGCTTTTTTCCGGTATTCCTGAAATATTTTTTGATGGCAAAAATGGCTGCTTTGGCATTGAGGGTGTCAAAAATGGTTTCAATAAGCAATATGTCCACCCCTCCATCTGACAGGCCTTTTACCTGCTCATAATAAGCATCCACCACTTCATCAAAGGTAACAGCCCTGTAGCCGGGATTGTTTACATCCGGTGAAAGAGATAAGGTCTTATTCAGCGGTCCCATCGCCCCTGCAATGAATTTTGGGTTTTTCTCTCCTGATTCCGGATGCTTCTTATAATACTCCTCTCTTGCCTTTGCCGCACAAACGGCCGCCGCCACATTCAGTTCATAAGCCAGCGACTGCATTTCATAGTCAGCCTGTGCAATGGCCGTGCTGCTGAATGTATTGGTTTCTATAATATCTGCCCCGGCCTCCAGGTATTGCAGGTGTATACCGGTGATAATACCGGGTTGCGTAATGTTAAGCAGATCGTTATTGCCTTTTACATCACTATGCCAGTTGCTGAACCGCTCACCGCGATAACCCGCTTCGGATAACTTGTGCCGCTGGATCAGGGTGCCCATGGCGCCGTCAATAATCGATATGCGTTCCTGCAAACAATCCTGAATTGTTTTCATAAAAATTAAGTTTGTGAACTTATAAACGTTGGGAAACCAGAAGTGAAGTTTCTTTGACGTTTATTAGTTCCGTTATCCCTTCGACTTGGCTCAGGGTTCAGGCCGAACAATAAACAAATCCGCCTGTAATATGGCTGCAAAACTAAGTTATATGGCTATAAAAAGCAAGTTTATCCTGTATTACCGGCGGCTGACATAACTTTCCACCGGCAGCCTGTTTTGCAGGCTTCTCCCAAGGGTCATTTCATCGGCATATTCCAGTTCCCCTCCAAAAGCGATACCTCTGGCGATGGTGGTGATGCGGACAGTTTGCCCCTGGAGCTTCTTTTGAACGTAATAAATGGTGGTATCGCCCTGGATGTTGGGATTAAGGGCAAAAATCAGTTCAGTAGTCTTTTCCTTTTCTATCCGGTTTATCAGGGGTTCTATATTTAACTGGTCAGGCCCAATGCCATCCAGCGGCGAGATAATGCCCCCCAAGACATGATAAGTGCCATTGTACTGCTGGGTGCTTTCAATGGCAATCACATCCCGGATATTCTCTACCACACAAATAATATCCTGCCTGCGCATGGAGTTGGCACAAATGGAACAGATGTCGCCATCAGCAACATTGAAACAGCGATGGCAGAATTTTATTTCGCTTCTCATTTTTGCTATTACTTCGGTGAAATGGCTGACTTCTTTTACATCCTGTTTGAGCAAATGAAGCACTAACCGCAAGGCAGTTTTCTTGCCAATGCCCGGCAATTTGGCAAATTCGCTGACTACATTTTCTAAAAGCGAAGAGGAGAATTGCATGGGGCAAAGGTAGTGAATGGTGAATTGGGAGTAGTGCATAGTAAAAAGGAGTTAAACAAAGTGTTTCTATTTTTTGCTGAGTGCTGATATTGACAATGCACTATAATGTTATTTCAAACTCATTTTGAAAAGCTGGTTTTACGGAGATCTTTCTTTCAACAGGTCTTACCATTTCAGGCTGCAGATGTTTACCAAAAAATTCGCCGGGGTCCCATTTTCCGTTTTTATTCCTGTCATCAAGTATCCGGAGGTCATACTCGCCCGGCGGGAAAAGAGACTGGCTGATTTCGGGACCTGCCATTGGCAGCGATTTGTATATGGTTTCTCCTGTCAGTATCAGTAAAACGGGATTCAGGGATATATCCAGGTTTTTGATTTTTATCTTTAATGAGCCATACTCAGACAGTTTTTTGGTTTTGAAACTGAGGGTATCCGTCTTCAGCAGTTTTTTGCCGGTTGAATCTTCTGCAAAATCCTTATTCATGACAAGATGATACAGTGTATTCTCTTTCCAGTTATGCTGAAGGGATATGTATTTACCGGTGCTGTCTTTTTCAAAGTTGTATAATCCGGCCGGGTTGAATGCAGAATCTGTGTACAGGAGGATTTTAGATGAATCAAAGAAACGGAGCGGTTCTTCAAAGGTTATGATAAAATCCTTAAGAAGGTCCTGCTGGTTATTGGAAAGGCTGGTCTGGTATTTCAGCCTGCTTTCGGCGGGGATATTTCTCCTGTTCCGCCCGAGATTTACAGACGGGATAACAGAAGTAACGGGAGGTGCAGATTTGGCGGCATATGCATACAACGTCACCGGATCGGTCTTTGTATTAACAACAACGGGTTTATCGGCAAAAGCAAAAAGCTGTTTGTCATCAAAATAGCGGCGGGTACCCCCGTCATCTTTCAATGCATAGATGTAAAAAGTTTTGGATGGGAGGTTTTTAAAAACAAAGTTCCCCTTGCCGTCAAGTTTGGAAATATACCGGGGTTTTTCTTTTACGACGGCAGAGTCATCCGCATTTGTGTGCAGCATTACGATCAGCGTAGTATCCGCTTTGCCCGTTTCAGCAAGAATGACTTTGCCCCTGAGCTCCAGTGAATCAATATAATTACCGGTGGAGAAAGTATAAGTAAAATTCCGGATCACATTTACTTCAGTAAAATCCCGGATGGCATCACCAAAGTTAAAAGTATAGGTGGTGCCGGTTTCCAGGGTATCTTTCAGTTTTATGGTAACCGTGTTCAACCGGTATTCAACAGAAGGGAAATTTTTGGGCAGGGGTGAAATGATCAAAGCCTGCTGGGCATTTTGCAGTTCTATGAATTCATTAAAAGTAAAACTGAGCCTGTTGCCGGAAAAGTTAACAGAAGAATCGGCCGGGCTGGCCTTTAGCAGTACAGGGGGCAAAGAATCCCTGGGGCCGCCGGAAGGGGGAATGATGTTGGCACAGCCGGGGCCTCCGGCAATACTAATCATCAGAATAACTATGAGGGTAAGTAATGATATCAGTAATCTCCTGTAGCTCATGCGGGTGCAAACTTAGCCGGTTTGCCGTTAAGGTTTTGTTTTTAAAATCATAATTCATCCCGATAGCCATCGGGGTCATCATCGCTGTCCGCTTCGTGCAGGGCCACAGCCAGTTTGTTTGTCTTTACAAAATTGCACCAGTGGCAATCTTCTTTGCCGCACCCGATATAGAAATCCCTGTTTTGTATCTTTTCCCAGGTGCTGGCGATCTGTTGCTTTACCGTGGTTATATCGGCCGGGGTAATAATGACCTTTTCCCTGCGGTAGTTCTTCTTTTTGTCCGGTTCAATAAAGTCAAACTCTGTGCTTACCACCTTCCAGTCTTTTTGTTCATAATTATCAACAAGAATTTTATAGAAAACAGCCTGCCGCCAGTAATCGCCGCCGTTGGGTTCCTTACCAGACGGACCTTTTGTTTTCGGGATGGCTTTCTCAGGATCGCCGGTTTTGTAATCCACCACATTTACGAGTTTGCCGTCGAATTCCAGCTTGTCTATTTTCCCTTTTACAGGCACATCTTTTACCAGTACATTACGGATATTTCTTTCAATGGAAACCACTTTATTGAACTGATGGATGTATTTATCGTAATAATTGCTCAATACTTCCTGCCCGTATTCCAGTCTTCTTTCAAACTGTTCTCTTGTAAAGCTTTCCCGGTGGCGGTGCATATACCATTCAAAGTCGGCTATGAATTCCTCCTTTGGAGGGAATGTTTCTTTTCCGCTGTCATGCATTTTTCGGAAAAACCGTTCCAGTGCATAATGAACGGCCGAACCAAACTCAGTAGCTTCATTTTTGGGATAAGGTATGCGGATGATGTTTTTGAAATAAAATTCCAGCGGGCATTTCAGGTAATGGTTCAGCGCCGTAACATTCATCACAAATTTATCGAGTACCCGGCTGATGAATTCTTCTTCCGCTTTTTCTATTTCCGGGGCTTCGGCTTCTCCGAAACCTAAAGCTGAGAATTCTGCAATCACATCGGTGTCCAGTATCATTTTTTCGGCCGGTATATCATGCCGGTCCTGTATTTCAGCAATAAACATGGAAGGCTCCAGTTCTTTTCCGTCATTTTTAAACCGGCTGTATGAAATATAAAGATGCTGTTCAGCCCTTGTCATGGCCACATAAAACAGGCGACGTAACTCTTCATCGTCGGCCACCCTCTTAGCTTCTCCGGAGAAGGGGGAAGAAGAAAACATAGTGTCCGGAAGTTTATATCCGCCGCCGGGTTTTCGTTTCTTTTCCCAGAAAGATGAGTTAGATCCGGCAATGAATACATATTCAAATTCCAGCCCTTTGGAGCCATGCGCCGTCATCAGGTTCACTCCGTTTTCGCTGCCGCTTACCTGTACCAGCGGCAGGGGGATGCCTTCATTTTCCATCATTTCAACCAGATTTACAAAACCCTGCAGGTTCAATAATGGATTGCGGTGTGTTTCTTCTTTTATAAAATCAAACAACCCGGTAAGAACCTGAAGTTGCCAGTGCCTGTCGGGGCTTCGCATAATATGGCTGAGCACACCGGCATCCCGGATGATGCTTTCAAACAAATGGCGTAAAGTAAGGTTAGAAACGGCTCCAATCAGTTTTTCGATAGCTAGCGATGCTGTTTTCAGGCCTTCCTGTATACCCGTGCTGAATAAATCTTTGGAGGGAGCTGTGGATTTTTCTGCAAGTAACCGGCGGATGGATGTTTTTTCCCCGCTATATTTTTTGTCAGCCACTTCCATACTCAGTTTGGCCACTTCAACAGGCGGTATGCCAAACCAGTCGAAGTGCAGTATTTCAAAAAGCATTTCATCGCCGCTGAAAGGGACATCATGTTCGGCGGCAAGGTATTTCAGCATCAGGATGATCTTTTGGGCTTCGGGCAGCACCAGCAGATTCAAATGCCGTTTGCTGTATACCGGCACATTCAGCGGTTTAAAGTATTGCGCCAGTTCTTCGCCATACCTGTTCTCTTTATATATGATGCCGATATTTCCGGCAGGTACTCCTTGTCTTACCAGTTGCTGCACCTGTTTGGCAATGCCGATCATTTCCTGCCGATGGGTTTCGTATTCACGGATGTGCGGCAGATGTTTTATGTTCTTTAGTTCTTTTTTGCCGGAAAGAAGCTCTTTATTGAGCCCTTTTATTTTTGTTACCAGCCTTTCTTCGTTACGGCTGATCAGGGTTTGGGAAACATCGAGGATAGGCTGGATGGAGCGGTAATTATTTGTGAGCACAACGGTCAGCAGGTCTTTCTGATAGCTATGGGCAAAATTCATCATGTTCTCCACATTGGCGCCCTGGAAGCGGTAAATGCTCTGGTCATCATCGCCCACCACGAATACATTGGGTTTGTCCCAATAGCTGATGAGCAGTTCCACCAGCTTGTTTTGTGTGCCGCTGGTGTCCTGGTATTCGTCTACCAGTATGTACTGGAATCTTTCCTGGTAACTGGCTAAAAGATTCTTATTTTCTTCAAAAGCCCTGATCACCCAGTTGATCATATCATCAAAGTCATAGCGGTTCTTTTTTTGCATCAATTGCTGAAAACGGTCATACTCCCCCACGGCGGCACGAAGTTTTTCCATTCGCTCCTTTTCTTCTTCTATCTTATCTTTCTTCAGGTCGCCGGCATTGAACTCTTTGTATTTTCTTTTATAAACGAACTCATCACGGCTGGGCAGGTCTGCCAGGTATTCCTCTATCTTGCGGCTGATAAAAGCCGGCGTCCATCCTTCCCGCTTCATGGTGCTGAAAAGCGTTTGCAGGTTGTTTACTTCAAAATATACATCGCCGCGGTAGCGCTTCAGCGGATGGTTTTTGGGAAAAGAGTCAATCAGCTCTTTAAACAGCTGCACTTTTTCAAGATCGGAGACCGGATCGAAGGCTGTTTTTTCAAATAACCAAAGATTTTCCTGGATCACATCATTGCAGAAAGCATGAAAGGTGTAAATATTCACTTTATAGGCATCCGGCCCGATGAACCGGAGCAGGCGCTTCCGCATAGCCACCACACCTGCATCGGTGTAAGTGAGGCAGAGGATATTTTGAGGAAGTGCATCTGTCTCAAGCAATATTTTTCCGACACGGCTGGCCAGTATCTGCGTTTTGCCCGTACCCGGTCCGGCAATTACCATTACCGGGCCTTCAAGGGTATCCACGGCAAGGCGCTGCTTTTCATTCAGCTCTTCGTATTCTTCACTGAACTTTTTTTCCAGTTTTTCTTTATTGAATGACATTCTGCCCTGAACTTTTCGGTTTTACAATGGTTATTCAAACGAATTTAACCCAATAATCAGCATGGCGGTGCATACCATTAAAACGGTTCAGAAAATTCCCGGTTCCCTGGACAAAGCCTGGGAGTTTTTCTCCAATCCTGCCAACTTGCAGATTATCACACCACCGGGCATGTGTTTTAAAATAATATCTCGCCATCACGGGGCCACCATGTACGCCGGTCAGATTATAGAATATAAAGTAAAGCCTTTTGCCGGCATAACGGTATCCTGGATGACGGAAATAACTGTAGTAAAAAACCGGGAATATTTTGTTGATGTACAGCGCCTGGGTCCCTACAAACTGTGGCATCACCAGCATCATTTTAAAGAAATACCCGGTGGGGTTGAAATGACCGATATTGTTCATTATAAACTCCCGTTGGGTTTTATCGGCCGCCTGGCTAATTCTTTTTATATAAAGAAAAAACCGGTTGGTATATTTAATTTCCGGCATCAAAAAGTGGTGGAAATTTTCGGCCGGTAGCCAGGCTTATAAAATTTTCTAAAACCATAATCATTCATTTCAGCGGAAGTTTGAACAATTGCTATCTATTCAGTTATTTTGGGTTTTTAAAAGGTTTAAATTTGTATGTCCAAACCTGAATATTATGAGGAAAGCGATATCATTTATTTTTTGCCTTTATTTTCTAAACCCTGATGTTAGTTCTCAGGTGTTCGGAAAAATATATGAAGTAGATAGTCTGAAAGAAATTATTGCAAATCATAAAATTGTTGCAGTGATTCCATTCAATTATAAGATTACACTTAAAAAGATGCCTAAAAACACTACGCAAGAGGATATTAAATTGCAGGAAGAAAAAGGCTCCTTGTCTGCCCAGAACAGCTTTTATACCTATGCTTTAAAAAAAGTGGAGAAGAAGGAAGTAACAGTTGAGGTGCAGGATATTGCCAGAACCAAGGTTTTATTATTCCGTGATATATCACAGAAAAAAATATTAACAATTATCTTCCAGAAGAACTTTGTATCAAACTGGGAGTTGATGCCCTTATCACCGGTGATATTATAGCATCACAACCTATGTCTGAAGGGGCAGCAGTCGCAACACAGCTATTAATTGGGTTTTCAAAAACAAATCAAGCTAAAGCAACAATCAAAGTGTATGATGCTTCGGGCAAGCTAATTTGGTCTTATGGTAAAGAAGTTGCAGGAGGTCTTGGAAGTGATGATGATGATATGATAAGAGTTTTGATGCGCAAAACTGCGAACAGGTTTCCATATTTCAAAGATTAGTGACGTTAAAAAAAATATTAAGGGGCAGAGAATTACATCCTGCCCCTTTTTAATTTAAATTACACTAATTTATCAATTTGCCAACTATCCCGGCATCCTTGAGATATACTTTTCAATTTGTTTAATCTGATCTACAATCTGTGGTGTGGTAGGTTTCAGTGCTTTGGCTTTCCTGAAAAAATCTTTACCGGCTCTGAATTCTCTTTTGTTCATCATAATGCTGCACATCTGTAAATAAGCAGCTGCTTCATTTTCTTTATCGGGCAGGCCCTTCCGCAATGCCTGGCGAATATAGCTCTCGGCCTGTTTCAAATCGTTCTTTTGCATGGCCAGCATTCCCATTTGCAGCATGCTGGCGCCTTCGGCTTCCTTCATGGGTATGCCCAGGTCCAATCCCTTCTTCATCATTTTTTCTGCGCCGTCAAAGTCCTGCTTTATCATGGCCATATTGCCTTTCAGGGTATAATAAACAGAGCGGATAGGTTTATACAAAAGGCCGGGAAATTTAATAGAGTTTAATACTATTTCTGCCCCTTCCATATCGCCGTTTTCCATATGCTCCTGTATCAGTCGAAGCGGGCCAAAAAAGAAATGCCCCAACACCAGTATAATCCCAACAAAATAAAGCGGGAAAGCCGGCCAGAAACTGCCGGTATAGTTTACATACACCCCAAGAACAAGCAGCACCAGGCCGATCCAGAGGCGGTATTTTATTAGGAGATTGTAGAATTTCATTGCCAAAAATTAAGGGATGCAAAGATAGGATTTGACCCAATAGCGATCCGATAGCCCGGATTGATTATTTTTGCCGCCCCGGTCCCGTAGTTCAATGGATAGAATAGAAGTTTCCTAAACTTTTGATACAGGTTCGATTCCTGTCGGGACTACTTGTTATTTTAGAAAATAATAATGGTCTTAAAGAATAACATTTAGACCATTAAAATTCGATTAGGGCAGTCAAATCAGCCCTAACTTCGTTAGAACCAACGGTAATCAAGCCTACCAATTATTTAAAACTAAATCAGTATATTTAACACAACTAATATAACTGATATGAAAATCATATTAAAATCGTTAGCGGTAATTCTTGTCGCTTCAATAACGCTGATGAGCTGCAATGGCTCAGCAAATAATACAGAAACGCAGCTTCAAAAAGAGGATACGATATCAGCCAATACGGACTTGGCAGTATCGAATGAAAAAAAAGACTCTTCTCCAAAAGAAATAAAGGATGCTACGGTAGAATGCCGGATCTATTTTGAAAATATGGATTTATACGATGAGGAGACAGGAGAACTAATTGAAAAGGCAAGTGTGGAGGAAAGAAAACAGTTCTGGGAGGAAAAGGAGTATACTGCTTGTTATGACTCGGAGTATTTCAAAAAAATAACACTTTCGGGAAGCGGCGAAAATATATCTTTTACTATTTTTTTGGGCAAAAGAAAAGTTTTTAGCAAATCGAACATGAGCTTAAAGGGAAAACTAATATTCACCTCGAAAGATTTCATCTTTGATCCAGGCGAAAAATATAAAATAGAAATAAAGCAAGGCGAAAAAATTCTTTTTAATGGCAAGTTAGACTCGCAGGGTTGTATGTAAGTGTCATGATTTCATCTAGAATGATCAGGTCTACTTGTTATTTCAGAAAATAATAATGGTTTAAAAGAATAACATATAGTCCGCTAAAAATCGATCAGGGCAGTCACATCAGCCCTAACTTCGTTAGAACCAACGGTAATCAAGACTACTTGTTATTTTAGAAAATAATAATGGTCTTAAAAAATAACATATAGACCATTAAAATTCGATTAGGGCAGTCAAATCAGCCCTAACTTCGTTAGAACCAACGGTAATCAAGCCTACTTTAAAAAGACAGCAGCAAGCTGTCTTTTTACATTTAAATAAAAACATGTTTTTGTAAGTTACACTGTTAAAAAACCATATGAGCCATTGAACGAACAGGAACTGATACAACGTCTCCGCAACAGGGATGAAGCCGCTTTCAGGTACCTGGTAGAAACTTACCAGGACAGGGTGTATAATACCGCCCTGGGGATTGTACAAAACGCCGAGGATGCCGAAGATGTGTCACAGGAGGTTTTTATCCAGGCTTATCGCTCCATTGGCCATTTTAAAGGAGAGGCCAAAATTTCCACCTGGCTATATCGCATTGCTACCACCCGTTCATTAGACCTGTTGCGCAGCCGTAAAAGCAAGAAACGGTTTGGATTCATTCAGCGGCTTTTTGGTGAGGGCAATGAGCCGGTTTTTGAGTTGCCGGATTTTAACCACCCGGGAGTGGCTCTGGAAAGAAAAGAGAATGCGGCCAAACTTTTTAGGGCCATTTCCCGACTGCCCGAAAATCAAAAGATTGCATTCACTCTTTACAAGCTGGAAGACCTTAGTTACCAGGAGATTAGCGAAGTAATGAAAACATCGCTTCCTGCCGTGGAGTCACTAATGCACCGGGCCAAACAAAACCTTAAAAAAATGCTGGAGAAAAACACCACCTAAACCAAACCGGACGAAAGTTTTAAAGTACATTAACGTCAAAAGAGCTGTTATTATGCAAGCAGGTAAAAGCAATAAAATTGAAGAAATCCTCAACAGCCTGGATGGGCTTCAAAAAGCCACAGCCCCCGGTTTTTTTTACCCCCGGCTTAAGGCAAGGCTGGAAAAAGAGATATTACCTGCAGCAACCAAACCCGCCGGAATACTAAGACCTGCATATGCATTGGCCGCTTTGGCGGTTGTACTGCTGATCAATGCAACAGTGATTCTTACCAGGAACAACTCTGGTGAAATTGTATCCTCCAGCGAAACCGAAACACTTCAGTCCATAGCTGCTGACTATGATCTGAACGATGTAAGCAGTATTTACGATTTAAACGAGGACAGGTAAACATGAAGAACAATAAATTATTAACCATTGCAGTAATAGCGCTGCTCTTGAGCAATATTGGCCTCGTTGCTTTTATGCTCACGGGCAAAAGCAGTAAGGGCGACAGGCGGCATGGAAGAAGAGAGCCTTTTGAAATGATGGTAAAAGAACTGAATATGACAGAGCAGCAGCAAAAAGAGTACAAGCAAATGAAGGAAGAGCACATGAAGAATGTGCGGCCTTTGTTTGATTCAGTTAGAGCCGCCAAATCCGCATTTTTTACCCTGATTAAAGACAGCACCGCCACTGACAGCCTTATCCATGTTTATAGCCGGCGTATCAGTGAGAAACAGGCAGCTTTGGATAAAATTACTTTTACCCACTTCCGGAACGTAAGAAAACTCTTTACAGCAGAACAGCAGCCGGGGTTCGACAGCTTTATGCAGAAAATGATGCAGCGGGGCAGAAGGGACTCTTCTGCAAGAAACAGGTAACCAATGTTCACCCTGCATAGATTCTTTCGATTGCATCTTTATATTTTTCCATAATCACTTTCCGCTTCAGGGAAAGTTTAGGCGTCATTTCGCCGGTATCCACACTCCACTCATTGGGCAGCAATTCAAATTTTTTAACCTGCTCCACATGGTTGAAATATTTATTAAAACTCTCCACCAGGTCTTTAAACATTTCAATTATTTTCGGATTCCTGATTAATTCATCATTCGTTCCGTCAGGTATCCCGTTTTTGCGGCACCAGTCTTTCAGGTTGGGAAATGAGGGAATAATCAGCGCCCCTACGAATTTTCTTTCCGAGCCCACCAGCATCACCTGTTCAATAAAAGCTGATTCTTTCAGTTTGTTTTCAATGGGGAGCGGTGCCACATATTTACCGCCACTCGTTTTGAACAGCTCTTTTTTGCGGTCAGTGATCTTCAGAAAACGGTTATCCACCATCATGCCAATATCCCCGGTATGAAACCAACCGTCGGGTGTCAGCACTTCGGCGGTAAGATCAGGCCGTTTGTAATAACCCATCATATTGTTGGGGCCGCGGCTGAGTACTTCGCCATCCTCCGCTATTTTCACTTCCACGCCGTCAATTAAAGGACCCACGGTGCCGAACATGCGGCCGCTTTCATCATAACGGTTTACCGATACCACAGGCGAAGTTTCTGTAAGTCCGTATCCTTCCATAATCGGAATTCTGGCTGCTGTAAAAATCCTGATCAGCCTTACCTGGCAGGCGGCGCCTCCGGTAACAATGCATTTAATATTGCCCCCCAGCCCTTCCCGCCATTTACTGAAGATAATTTTATTGGCCAGGCCCAGCTGAAAATTATACCACGAACCCCTGTTTTTATTGATTTCAAATTTTTCAGCAAGATTATGCGCCCAGAAAAACAATTTTTTCTTTACACCCGTAAGTTCATTGCCTTTCTGCATGATTTTATCATACACTTTTTCCAGCAGGCGGGGTACCGTGGTAAACATGTCGGGTTTTACTTCTTTCAGGTTGTCGCCAATTGTGTCAAGGCTTTCCGCATAGTAAATGGAAGTATTATTAAAAAGGTACAGGTATGTAACCATCCGTTCAAAGATGTGATTGAGCGGAAGAAAACTTAGTGACCGCAAATTGTCTCCCGGCGGAAAGCAGGGACTTGATGCAATAACATTGGAAAGAATATTGCTGTGACTCAGCATCACGCCTTTAGGAGTGCCGGTGGTGCCGGATGTATAAATGATGGTAGCTGCATCCTCGTATTTGATTTTGTCTGAAATGGATTTTATCCGGGCAATCAGTTCCGGAGTGGCGGCAGCGGTTACTTCTTTCCAGTGACGGGAATTGGCCACATGTTCAAAAGTGAAGATTTCCCGCAGGGAGGGCACCCTGTTTTTTATGCTCATCACTTTATGAAAAGTGTCTTCATCATTTGCAAAAACAATTTTTACCTGTGCATCGTTAAGCACAAATTCCAGTTCATTTACATTGATGGTAGGATAGATAGGAGTGAGCAGTGCGCCGATTTGCTGAACCGCCAGATCAAGCATCACCCATTCGGGCCTGTTTTTTGAAAGGATGGCCACTTTATCCCTTCCTTCCACTGTCATGTCATTGGGGCCAATTCCAAGGGCAAGCAATCCGGCGCTTAGCTGGTTTACTGTTTCGGCCACTTCACCGGTACCGAAAGCTTTCCATTGTCCTGCGGCTTTGCCAGCCAGCATATCGGGCAATGGTTTTTTTTCAAGCTGTAGTGCTATGCAGTCAAATAATCGTCTTGGTTCCGTCATGGTAAAAATGTTAAATAAGGGGCAATAAAAACAGTGGTTTTGTCTTAGCCATGAACAAATTAGGCAAAAAATAATATATAAAAAAAAGCACCGGATTACAGGCGCTTTAAAGGATTGTTCAGATATTTTTTTACAGCGATTGATAGTATTGTCCCTGTGGCATCCGGAAAACACGGCTTTTTTGAAATGTCATAAAGCTGTTATATTCATCCGGGTGGGTTTTGATCCAGTTATCATAAGCGGCCAGGTTTTCAACCGGGCCAAACAGCCACTGGTTATAGGCATCAAATATCCCTTCGGAGAGTAACTGGCGGTGAAAGTCAAACAACCGGAAAGGATAGCGGGTATGATTGTTACCGGCAAACCAGTCGAGGATGAACCGGGTGCGGATCATCGTCAGCACATCGGTGCTGAGGCCCTTATTTACAAGGGCTGAGTGTTTACCGGTGATCTCAAGAACCTTTCTTGCAAAACCACTTTTATTGTTTTCCTCGCCTTTCATCAGGTCAGCATCGGCAAAAAGCTTTTCTTTATAACCCTGCAGTAATTGCTGTTTCATAGCAGCTCCCCGTTCACCCCGGCTTTCCATATTTATAAAAATCTCGCCGTAAATCAGACTCCATACTTTGTCTTTGGTATAGAAATAATAATTGGCTGCGTTGTAATAGTTACCGCTATAGGCCGGGTCCACCCGGATACCTTCTTCCCAATAGCTGATGGCGGAAAAATCTTTTATGGCCCAAAGCAGTTCGCCATATTCACTGAGCAATGGCCCGCTTTTAGGAAATTTCTTCAGCGCCCTTTTGTACAGACGGTCAGCTTCTTTTACTTCCTCCAGAGCCTTATATACATTGCCTGCAATCTGGAAGGTTACCACGTCGGCATCTTCCCTTTCCACCAGCACTTTTACCCAATCCAGCGCCCTTGCATAATCTCTTTTAAGGTAATAACACATTACCAGGTCCTTCTGCATTTCCAGGTTATCTTTATCCTGCTCCAGCGCCCGGATAAGGATAATCATGGCATTGTCAAAATCGCCTGAACGCATAAAGGTCTTTGCGGTTTCATGCATTTTCTTCGGGTCATCGGGCTGGGCAAAAACAACCGCGGTGGAAAGGCTTATTATCAAAAACAGGAATATTTTCTTCATTCAAATTTTTTTATAGCAAATAATGGCCGGATGAAATTTTTTTACCGGCGCCATACACAGAACTTTGTTTTAATCTGCAAATTAAAAACAAAGAGACGCTGGAATGAACGTCTCTGTTGCAAAAATAACAAATTATTGATGGCGGCTAAAGCAAATGTGTAAACAAACCATCCCTTAATTTCGGCTCAAACCAGGTACTCTTTGGCGGCATCACATTTCCGCTGTCGGCAATGGCGAACAATTGATCAATGGAAACAGGATAAAGGCTGAAAGCCGCTTTCATTTCACCGCTGTTTACTCTTTTTTCAAGTTCCTGTAAGCCCCGGATGCCCCCTACAAAATCAATGCGTTTATCTGTCCGCTGGTCTGTAATGTAAAGCATTTTATCAAGAATATTGTTGGAAAGAATAGTGACATCGAGCACTCCAACGGGATCGCTGCTATAGGTGCCGGGCCGGCTGCTCAGGATATACCACTGACCACCGAGGTATAATCCAAATTCATGCTGCCGGGAAGGATTAACCGGTTCGGGGCTGAGGGTGATATAAAAATCGTCCTGCAGCATACCGAGGAATTTTTCCGCGGTTAATCCATTGAGGTCTCTTACCACCCGGTTATAATCTAGGATGGTCAGCTGGGTGGAAGGAAAAATGGTGGTCAGGAAATATTTTGCGTTGATATTTTGGGGTAGTGCGGCACTCACTTTTGCTGCTGAAGCGGCCCGGTGGTGGCCATCGGCTATGTAGGTACAGGGTACATGTGCTTCAAATAACCGGGTAATCGAATCAATGACAATACTCCGGTCAATCACCCAAACAGTATGGCGGATGAGATCAGCAGCAGTAAAATCATACACCGGTTTATTAGTGGTCTTCCAACCGTTGATGAGGGCATTAATCTCCGTTACATCCCGGTAAGCCATGAACACATTGCCTGTTTGTGCCTGAATGGCCTGCATATGATTGATACGGTCTTTTTCTTTTTCCGGCCTGGTAAATTCATGTTTTTTAATAACATCTTTATTGTAATCATCCACCGAAGAAACACAAACAAGGCCGGTCTGGTTTCTGCCGTTCCCGTCCGTACCGGCGCGGGCGGGCATTATCAGCTGGTAAATGTAATAGCAGGGTTTTTCTTCTTTGAACAGGACGCCTTCTTTTATTAACCGCTGCAGGTTTTCTTTTGCTTTTTCATACACCTGCTGACAATGTATATCTGTGTCAAGCGGTAAATCAATCTCTGATTTTGTTACATGTAGAAAGGAGTTGGGATTGCCATTTGCTTCTGATCTTGCTTCCAGACTGTTCAGGACATCATAGGGAGGGGATGCTACCTGCTGCGCCAGTTCGGGTGATGGACGTAATGCACCAAAGGGTTTTATTATAGCCATTTTTCCCTTTCTAATTATAAATTTAAAATCCCAAAATGATTATGACTTACTGACAGCAAAATGCTTCATCAGATCCGTTATTGCCTTTACACTTTCTATAGCCAAAGCATTATACATAGAAACCCGAAAACCGCCCACACTACGGTGACCCTTAACGCCAACCATTCCTTCTTTCTTGCACAGGTCAAGAAATTCTTTTTCAAGATTTGCATCATCCATAACAAATACCGCATTCATTTTGCTGCGGTCTTCTTTTGCCACCACACCCCTGAAGACGGGAAGGGTATCCAGTGTATCATAAAACAATTTTGCCTTTTCTCCATTTCTTTTTTCCATAACCCGCACTCCGCCCTGCTGCTTCAGCCACCGCAGGGTCAACATAGCAACATATACGGCAAATACCGGCGGAGTGTTTAACATACTTGCTTCTTTTATATGATTGCGGTAATCCAGTATAGTGGGTATTACCCTTTCCACCCGGCCAAGTATTTTTTTGCTGACCACTACCAGGTTTACCCCGGCCGCCCCCATATTTTTCTGAGCGCCTGCATAAATCAGGTCAAACTTATTGAATTCAATTACCCGGCTCAGGATATCACTGCTCATATCAGCCACCAGCGGCACACCGCAGTCATAGGGAATGGTATGCCATTGCGTTCCGGCAATAGTTTCATTGGTAGTGATATGCAGGTAGGCCGCAGTAGGGCTTACATTCAGATTTTTTGGCAGGCTGCGGTAATTATCCTCTTTGGAAGAACCTGCTATTTCCACATGCCCGAACAGTTTGGCCTCTTTGATGGCTTTATTGGCCCATGTACCGGTTTCGGTGTAAGCCGCCATGCCGTTATCCGGGAGCAGGTTCATCGGTACCTGCATAAACTGGGTGGTGGCTCCTCCGTGCAGAAACAGCACTTCATGGTCATCATCCAGCAGCATCAGCTCTTTTACCAGTTGCCGGGCCTCTTCCATCACCGGCACAAACAGTGGGGTACGGTGGCCGATTTCAAGAATGGATAAACCACTATCGTTAAAGTTGAGCACCGCCCGGCTGGCTTCTTCAAACACTTCTTTGGGAAGTACGGAAGGGCCGGCATTGAAATTATGGAGCACTAATTTATCAGACTGAAGCACTTGATTAAAATGAGGGGCAAAAGTAATAAAATTGTAAAGCCGTTATCACAAAAAAAGTCCTGCCGTATGACAGGACTTATAAGCGGTTTTCAGATTTTTACTGCACTACCAGCCGTTTCTTATATTGAATAGCACCCAGCTGCATCCGGAAAGTATAAACACCGGCGGCCAGCCCCTCCCAGTTATATGTAATGCGGTTCAATCCCGGCTGACCGGCGCCTTCTTCCTGAAGCATTAACTGGCCGATACTGTTATACAGTTCCGCTCTGTATTTGGAATAACCATCGGGAATATAAAAGTCAAAAGTAACACGGCCATTGGTGGGCACCGGGTATAATTTATTGATGCCTTCAATGTTTAATGTAAAAGCATCAGACATCGGGCTTTTACATCCATTTACTGTAACCTGCACCTGGTAAATGCCATTTACTGTTGGCCGGTAAAGTTGAGCCGTAGCGCCGCTGATAACATTATTACTGCTGAACCACTGGTTGCCGTTTGCGGCGGATGATAAAAGGTTGCCGACATTTTGATTAATGGACGGTTTGGGCGGAGTGGGTAAAACCGTTAAAGTAATAGCATTGGTGGTAAGTGTTACCGGTGAAGCGCATTTGGCATTGGAAGTTTCAGTACAGGTAATTACATCACCATTAGATGGATTGTTAATTGTGATTGATGAAAGGCCGGTAGTACCGGGGATAGCTGTTCCGTTCCTGAACCAGTTAATTACTGGCGCTGTGCCTGCATTATTGCTGGTTAATGTAAAGGTGGCCGATTCACCTGTGCATAGTTGAGTTTTGGGTGTGCTGATGGAAGCTGTATGTGTAACAACCGGTGTTACGGTCATGGTAATGGAATTGGTAGTAACCACTGATGGTGTGGCGCAACTTATACTGGTTGTTTCCCTGCAGGAGATCGCATCACCGTTTACCAGCCCGGAAAGTATAACTGTGGTTTGCCCGGATGTGCCGGGGATTGTATTTCCGTTTTTCAGCCATTCAATTACCGGTGAGGCTCCCGGGTTGGCTGAGGTTAAAGTGAAGGTAGCGGTTTGTCCCTGGCAGATATCATTACTTGAAGCCGTTATGTTTGCTGTATGGGTAAGATTTGCGTTGACGGTAATGTAATTATTGATTGTTTTGGTATCTGTGCCTCCCGGATTGGTAACAGTAAGTGTAACACTGTAAGTACCGGCAGTATTATAGGTAACCACAGGGTTGGTGGCAGTTGAAGTGGAAGGTGTGCCGCCTGGAAAACTCCATAAATATGTGCTGCTGCAGTTGGTGCTGTTATTGGTAAAGCTTACGGTTTGGCCTGCACAAATATTTGTTGTGCTGGTGAAAAAATCAGCCACCGGGGGAGCTGCGGCACAATTAACAGCAAGAGGGCTTTCCCAAATGCCCCTTCCGTATGTGGCCACCCTGATTTTACCTGCTGCTTTTTGAATTTCCAGTTCATTAATGGCAACCAGGGGCAGGTTATCTGAATAATCAGACCAGTTGGCATCCGGCTCAGCTTTGTGATAAACACCGATGTTCATCCCCACATAAATATTTCTCGGGATATTGTCATCCACCACTACCGTTCTTGCAGCCATGGCTGGCAGATTAGAAGAAATATTAGTGAAATTCACCCCGGCATCTGTTGAAACAAAAACCCGGTTGGTTGAGCTGTTGCAGGTAATCCAGATTTTATCCGGTATCAGCGGGTCCACTGCAATATCTGTTATTGCAGCTGGGGCTGTACGGGTTACCCAGCTTCCCCCGTCGTTGGTAGTAACATAAAGAGTTGAACCATTCGATGCATAAATATAATTGGGATTGGATGGTGCCACGGCAAGATCGGCCAGGGTAGTGGTTATTACACCGGTTGAAATATTTGTCCAGGAACTGCCGCTGTTCGTAGATTTATACACGCCGGTCCATCCTCCGTATAAAATAGTTTCATTGGTGGGATGAATATAAATAGGAGTTACCCATTGTCCTGCGGAAGGCTGACCCAGGCCGGAATAACTGTTTCCGCCATTCACTGAGCGGTATAAAGCTCCGTTCTGGCTGGTGCCCCATAAATTCAAATGATTTGCCGGGCTTACAAGACCTTCCATTCCATCGGCCCCCAGCCAGTCAACCCAGGTTCCGGATGATTGTCGGGCAACGCTCCCGTTATCCTGTGCACCGCCGGTAATTACATTAGCATTGGTTGGTGAATTAGCCATACGGTAAAACTGGCGAATACCCAGACCCGTTGAAAGATCTGTCCAGTTATCACCATTGTCTGTGCTTTTATACAAGCCTCCGTCAGATACTGAATAGATAGTGCTGTTTACCCAGTACAAACCATGCACATCAGCATGATTATAACCCAGGCTGTTGGGAAGGAACCACTCAGTCAGGGGAACAAAGCTGGTACCGCCATTGGTTGACCGCCAGCAAATGATACCTGCTATATATACATCGTCAGCATTAACCGGCGATACATCCATAGCCATATCATAAGTAGCCTGTCCGGTAGTGCCTGTACCGTTGGAAGGATATCCAAAATAATTGGTACCGCTGGCAGGGTTGCCAACTACAGTTGTAATAAAACTAAGGCCTGCATCAGTGGATTTATACATTCTGCCGAAAATGCTTCCGCTTGCCTGAACAGCATATACAACGTTCGGGTTGGCGGGTGACACGGAAATAAGGGTTCTGCCTGTGTTGGTGATGCCCTGCGCTGCTCCCACCAGTGTCCAGTTAATGCCATTATCTGTTGAACGGTAAACATCACTGCCGGATGCATACATGATATTTACATCGCCGGGTTTGAATTCAATATCTTCTTTACTGCCGGTATGAACCTGTGTCCAGCTGGTGCCGCCATTGGTTGACCGCCATATACCATTGGTAGCGGCGGCAAAAACAATATTCGTGGATGTGGGGTGTATCAGAATTTTTCTGACAGTGCCCGAAGGCCCAGCACCTGTGGGCGCCCAAGAAGTTCCAGCATTGGTTGATTTAGTAATGCCGTTGGAGCCGGCCATTCCGGCATAAACATTATTTTGGTTAAGGGGATCAATGGTAAGTGCGAATACATTCATCCAAAGTGCATTATTGTCAGTAAGCGGCACCCAGGTAGTTCCGCCATTGGTTGTTTTCCAGATACCGCCGCCGGGAGAGCTTACATAAATTACCTGTTCATTGGAGGGATGGATGGCCACATACGTTAACCTGCCGGTGCCGGGGTTCCAGCTGGATGTACGGTTCCAGCCGCTGGGCCCCAACGCTACCCAATTGGCAGCAGCAGGAATATCCGGCATATTTCCTTTTGCCTGTATATAATTGTTCCATTCCGTTTGCGGATTGATGTAATTGCCGTTTTCATCAGTATGAAATTTCCGCTCATATAACCAGCGCTGAAACTGTTTGTAACCGGTGCCCTGACCGGTTCCCACTCTTTCAAAATAAGCATTGGCTATTTGCTCAGCTTCCTGCATGGTGATGTCTGTCCGCTCCATCAGGGCATAAATATCAAACTGGGCCGAAGCAGATAATGACAGGATTGTAACGACAGTGGCTAAAATGATTTTTTTCATAAAAGAATGATGGGGTTGCAGAAGTATATTTTCAGCTGATTAGTAAAGAAACCCAAAGGTAAAAAAATAGCTAAAAGGAACAGGAATCCGCCATAAAAAATCAAACAATTGACCTGAAACTATAAACGAAACGTAAAAAACACCGCCAGGCGGAGAGTATAATTACGGATGCTATTCATGTTCCCGTCCTTTAATGGGCGCATTCTTCCAGGCATGGTTAAGCAGCTCAAATTCTTTTTGCTCTTCAGCAGAAAATTCTTTGTTGCTGAGTTTGGTCAGATCGGGCTGGCCGGCATTAACCCATGCCGTGTACCAAAAACTTGCAATGGCATAAATGGACTGCCGCATCCGCCGCTCAATCATTCCTTTCAGCATGGCATCATAGGCTTTGCTGAATGAAGATGAAAATTGCCGGATGGTAATGCCGTTGCGTTCTTCAAAAGAATACTTCTGATCGGGAGGAAAAATTTTGCTGACCTCTTTTTCAGCCTTCAGCACTGTATCGGCGGCAGCGGCGCTTTCCAGCACCCGCTTCCATATAAAATCTGCTGGTTGTTTAATGTAATCTGCCCTGCCAATGAAAAAATCCCATTCTGTATCGGCCAGCATTTCCGGCACCCGGCTTTCCCAGAAAGCATGAATGCCTTTTTGGTCAGTAAACTGGCCGTTGTGGTTGCTGCAGGTATGCAACGGCACATGTGCATCAGCCATATAGTGACCGATTTCTGCAGAGTATCTCAAAATTTTTGCCTGGTTCTTTTCTTTAAATGCATCTGTCAGCCGGTACAGCATGGTTTGCAGCCACCAGGGTACAATTCCGTAAGCGTTGAGCGTATCTTCTGAGTATCTGGCCACGGCTTCATTCCATTTTCTTGGCAACAAGTCATAAGGATACGTACCATAGTGATCAATGTCTATATAATGCCTGGGGCCTTCTTCGGGCACAGCGTACCTTCTTTTATCCGGGTCTACCGCATGTTCGGCTAAAAAATCAATCTGAGTTTTGTATAATACCATCATTTCCGGGGGCAGCAGAAACACAGCATAATAATTTATTTTTCTGTGAGCATAGAACCCCCAGCAATAACAGTTTACAGAAGCCAGGAGCAGCAGAACTATGGTAAATATTTTTTTCACGATATTGTTTGATTGCAGGTTAAGGCAATCAAACCCTTCAACTTTTTAACCATCAATTTATTTCCTTTCTTCTTCTTCCGCATCCACCACGCCGCCGGTTACTGCATACTTCATCGCATCGCCTGAACTGATTTTTTCCAGCCTTCTTACCCGGTGCCGCGGCAGCACATATAACTGACCGGCCCAGTGGTAGGCCTGTGGTATGTAAATGGAAATCATCTCAGCTCCCAAATCAAATTTCTCCAGTTCTTCATCTGTAATAAACCCCATCACCCACACATCATCGGCAAAGGCATTGGCCAGAATCGGTTTATTGAATTTTTTTTTCTCACCGGCAAATGCACCGAAAAAATCCCGTACAGAAGAATAGATATACTTGATACCCGGAGTTTTTTCGAGCCAGGAGTCAAACAGGTTGTATATCCTTGAACGGATGAAAACAGAACTCAGATAGCCTATGATAATTATGGAGACTAATATAATGGCAAAACCGGCCCCGTAATTCTTCACTTTGTACCGGATGATATTGCCTGCTGTATCTTTTACCGGCTCCCGGAAAATGGGCAACCAATTGTCAACCGTGGAAACAATCCAGTAAATAGAATAAATGGTAACAGCCACCGGGGCAATGATAAGCAGCCCCTGCAGCAGGTACTGAATTACTTTTTTAAACTGAAAAGGTTCCTGGGGAAGAAACCGGGCAAAACCATTCTTCATATCGGCCTGATTAATAACAAAGGGTAAAGGTAGGGCAAAAATTACCGGCGAAAGGCGGTTTAAACCCGGTAGGAGCGGCGCAAAAAAGGGATGGAAACTTTGGTAACAAAAAAAGTTTCTATAGTTTTGCCCTCCCGAAAACCAGGCTTTAAGTAATGGAACCCAAACAACGAATTTTAAAAAGGGCCGAGGAACTTTTCATGAAGTTCGGTATCCGGTCAGTTTCAATGGATGATCTTGCCAACCAGCTTGGCATGAGCAAAAAAACACTTTACCAGTATTTCGCCGACAAAGATGAACTGGTAACGGGAGTAGTGGAAGGGCATATACATGAAATGGAAACCGACTTTACGCAATGCCGCAAGGATGCCAAAGATGCCATTCATGAAATTTTTATTACCATGGAACGCATCGTGGAGCAGTTCAGCAATATGAACCCGATGGTGCTGTACGACCTCGAGAAATTTCATTTCCGGGCTTACCAGCGCTTTCTTGACCACAAAAACAAATTTCTTTTGCTGGTTATCAGGAACAATATAGAGTGGGGGATAAAAGATGAACTGTACCGTCCTGATGTCCATGTGGAGGTGCTTTCTAAGTTCCGGATTGAATCCATGATGGCGCCATTCAATGTTTCTGTTTTCCCCCCGGGAAAATATAATCTGGCCGCCACTTCAGAGATCATCCTGGAAAATTTTACCTATGGTCTTGCCACCATCAAAGGACATAAACTGATTCAGAAATACAATGACCAACGAAAAAAACAATTGACGTATGAAGAAAGTAAGAAGTGAAGTGCGGTTGGTGGTACTGATGGCCTTATCACCTTTACTCAGTTCAGCACAGACCGACACTTTAAAAAAAATTATCCGGCATGAGTTTTCTGTACAGCAGGCGGTGGATTATGCACTAAAGAACAATGTGAATGTTAAAAACGCCCTGCTGCAGGTAAAAGTACAGGAACAACAAAACAGGGCATTTACTTCAGCAGCCTATCCGCACCTCAATGCCAGTCTGGGCACTTCCTATAACCCGGCTGTTGCCACACAGGTGCTTCCCAATTTCATTTCGCCGGCCACTTACCAGGTGCTGATAGATGAAGGGGTGAAGGATGGCAATGGCAACCCCATACAGAAGCCTGCGGAGTTTGGCTTTATTGCTGCGCAGTTTGGAACCAAATTCAGCGCCAACGCCGGAGTTACATTAACTCAATTACTCTTCGACGGACAGGTATTTGTCGGCCTGCTGGCAAGAGATGCAGCTGTAAAGCTCTATCAAAAGGGAGCCGAGGTAACGGAGGAAAATATAAAAGCCAATATTTATAAAATATACTACCAGCTTGCCGTAAGCAAAACACAGATTGAATTGCTGGATGCAAATATTGTCCTGGTAGAAAAAAACCTTCGGGATACCCGCATCATTTATGAAAATGGTTTCAGGGAAAAATTAGATGTGGACAAAGAAACCGTTAGGCTCTCCAACCTGCAAACAGAAAAACAAAAACTGCTGAACCAGATCTCCAACGGCTACTATGCACTGAAGATGCTGATGGGTATGCCTATTACGGATGAACTGGTGCTGACGGACAAAGTGACCGAAGAACAGGTAAAGGACGGTGTGCTGGAAGCAGCAGCATATAAGTATGAAGACCGTAAAGAATTTCAGCAGGCACAGATTTCCAAAACGCTGCTGGAATATAATGTCAGAAAGCTTAAACTTTCGCAGATACCCGCAATTTCGCTCTCGGCCTCCTATGCCAAAAATGCGCAGCGGAATAAATGGAATTTCTTTGGCCGGGGCGACTGGTTCAATATCGCCAATGTGAATTTCAATATTTCCATACCCATTTTCAACGGGTTTTATACCAAATCAAAAATACAGGAAGCCAAAATTGAGGTGGATAAGGTGAACAATCAGCTGGAAAACCTGAAACTGTGGATTGATAACGATGCAGAAGCTGCCCGGAATAATTACCGGAACGCCATTGCCACCATGGATTTTCAGAAAAAGAATATGGAGCTGGCAGAAAAAATCTACCAGCAAACCCAAAAGAAATATGAAGTGGGTACCGGTTCGCAAATTGAAATAGTGGCGGCACAAACAGAAATGAAGGCGGCGCAAACCAATTATGTCTCTTCCCTTTACGATGCCATTATCGCCAAAGTGGATTTTCTGAAAGCCACCGGGAAACTGTAATAATCAACCAAATTATGTATGAATATTAAAAGAAGCCATATGAACAACATGCTGAAAATTGCCGTCACTGCATTCATTGCTGTGTCACTAGCAGCCTGCGGCGCCGGCGCCAAAGATAAAAAAGGCGAACTGGCTGATTTGAAAGCCAAACTGGAAAAACTGAAAGACAAAAAAAATAAGCTGAATGACGAAATCCGCCAGCTGGAAGAGAAGATGAATAAACTGGATTCTAACAAAGCAAAACCAACCGGGACCCTGGTTGCCGTGGATTCAGTAAGGATTGACAGCGCTTTTACCCATTACATAGAATTGCAGGGGAAAATCAATACGGATGAAGGCATTGCTTATGTATCTCCGACAGGACAAGGCGGATTAGTGAAAGCGGTATTGGTAAAGCCCGGACAAAGAGTAGGCAAAGGGCAACTGGTGGCAAAGCTGGATGATGCGCTGGCCCGGCAGCAACTGGCATCAGCACAGCAGCAAACAGGTGTATTAAAAGCAAGACTGGCCCAGGCGCAAACCATTTATGAACGCAGGCTGAACCTGTGGAATCAAAACATCGGCACTGAAATAGAGGTGATCAATGCAAAAGCGGATGTGGATGCATTGGCCGCCCAACTGAGGGCTGCAAATGCTTCCGTAGCGCAGGCGCAGGAACTGGTGAACATGAGCAATGTGTATGCAGGCATCAGCGGTACGGTGGAGCAGGTGAATGTAAGACCCGGAGAATTTTTTACCGGTGTAAGCCCCGACCGGAGACCCCAGATACTGATTGTAAATGATAAAGCAACCATGAAAGCAGAAATGCCTGTGCCCGACAGGTATGCTTCCAAAGTAATGAAAGGCGCTCCTGTAAAAATTGTAGTGCCCGATCTGGACACTACGTTTGATGCAAAAATCACTATGGTGGGAGGCGCTGTTGACCCCGTCACCAGGTCGTTCATGGCAGAGGCAAAACTGGGCAGCATCAAAAACCTGAAACCCAATCTCACGGCTACAGTTAAAATACAGGATGAGCCTGCAAGCAGGGCTGTTGTTGTTCCGGTTAATCTTGTGCAGCCGGATGAAAATGGAAAGTTTGTTTACCTGGTAGTAAAAGAAGGCGATAAAATGGTGGCCCGCAAAAAAATGGTTACCGTAACCGGCGAAGCATATAACGGCCTTATAAAGATAAGCGGCGGGCTGAATGGCGGCGAAATAATAATAACCGAAGGCTTCCAGTCCGTGTATGACGGGCAGGCTGTCAGAACAAGCAAATAGTGTTTGAGGCGAAAAAATATTTTTGAAATGAAAGTTTTAGAAGGTATAACAAAAAAGTTCAAAGAGTTCAAACCCACCAGCCGGGCAATTGATAATCGCACAGTTATTTATATCATTGCCATCCTGATAACTGTTTACGGGTTGATGAAATTCAACAGTATGCCCAAGGAGCAGTTTCCCGATATTGTGGTGCCCACTATTTCGGTAACTACCATCTATACAGGGAATTCTCCAAAGGATATAGAGAACCTGGTAACAAGGCCGATTGAAAAACAGCTGAAAGGCATCAGCGGGGCCAGGGTGAATAAAATACAAAGCATCTCACAGGCCGATTACAGTCTGATCATTGTAGAATTTGATACGGATGTTAAAACGGAAATAGCCAAACAAAAGGTGAAGGATGCGATTGATAAGGCGAAATCTGATTTGCCCACCGACCTCACCAGTCAGCCCGATGCACAGGAGTTTGCCTTTAGTGAAATGCCCATCATGTTTGTAAACATCAGTGGTGATTTTGACGCAATGAAACTGAAGCAGTATGCTGATAAAATGCAGGACAGGATAGAAGAACTCAGTGAAGTAACAAGAGCTGAAATTGTCGGCGCCCCCGAAAGGGAAATACAGGTAAATGCCGATCCGTATAAAATGGCTGCAGCCCGCATCAGCTTCCGTGATGTGGAAGATGCCATCAGCCGTGAAAACAACGACATCACCGGCGGGCTGATCGAAGTGGGGAATATGAAGCGTACACTGAAGGTGAAAGGGCAGTTTACCGGCGCCGCTGACCTGCAAAACATCGTGGTGCGCAGCAGCGCCCAGGGCGCCTCAGTTTACCTGCGGGATATAGCAGAGCTGAAAGACACGATTAAAGAGAGGGAGAGCTATGCAAGACTTGACGGAAAAAATGTGGTTACACTCAACATCATTAAAAGGGCCGGTGAAAACCTGATTAACTGCGCCGATAAAGTAAAGGCCGCGGTAAAGGATATGCAGGAAAAAGAAGAGCTTCCGAAAAACCTGAGGGTTGATTTTACCGGCGACCAGAGCAAGCAAACCAAAACTTCTTTTGGCGAACTCATCAATACCATCATCATTGGCTTTGTACTGGTGCTGATCATCCTGATGTTTTTTATGGGGGTTACCAATGCCTTCTTTGTGGCGCTGAGTGTGCCGCTGAGTGTATTTGTGGCGTTTATGTTCCTGCCCATTGCCGACTGGGTGGTTGGCACCAGCGTTACCCTCAATTTTATTGTGTTGTTTGCATTGCTGTTCGGTCTGGGCATTATTGTGGATGATGCCATTGTGGTAATTGAAAACACCCACCGTATTTACAATAACGGTAAAGTGCCGATAATACGAAGCGCCAAGGAAGCAGCAGGTGAGGTGTTCATACCGGTATTAGCCGGTACGGCAACAACACTAGCCCCATTCTTCCCGCTTTTATTCTGGAAAGGGCTGATAGGCAAATTCATGATTTACCTGCCCACGATCCTTATTCTTACGCTGGCCGCTTCACTGATTGTGGCTTTCATCTTCAACCCCGTGTTTGCGGTAAGCTTTATGAAACCGGAGGGTAAGGAGTATGAAAAACCAAAGAGTTCAGTATTCAAAAGCAAATGGTTTATCGTATTCATTGCTGCAGGCATCTTGCTGCACCTGGCGGGTATGCATGGTATAGCTAATTTCTCGCTGCTGATGGCCATACTGATGATATTAAATTCCTATGTGCTGAATGATCTGATTCACCGTTTCCAGCACAGGGCCCTGCCCAAGCTGATGGCCCGTTATGAAAAACTGCTGCGCTGGGTGCTTGTCGGCAGAAGACCGGTATATGCATTTATCTCATTGTTCGGCCTGTTTATTTTTTCAGGAATGGCTTTATTTCTCCGCAACAATAAGTCCACCTTCTTTCCCAGCGGTGACCCGAATTTTGTTTATGTCTATCTGAAAATGCCGGTGGGCACGGATGTAAAATATACTGACAGCATCACAAGGGTGCTGGAAGAAAGGGTTTATACAGTGCTGGAAAAAGAAAAGCCGGGAACGGAAGGAAGCATTGTGGAAAGCATCATCGCCAATGTGGCGGTAAGCGCCAATAACCCGAGGGACCAGAACAGGAGTGTGCAATCCAATCTTGGAAGAATACAGGTTTCCTTTGTTGAATTTGAAAAAAGGCATGGCAAGCGGACACAACCGTACATGGACCGGATAAGAGAAGTGGTACAGGATATCCCGGGCGCCAGCGTGGAAGTGGCCAAAGAAAATGACGGGCCGCCAACAGACCCTCCGGTAAACATAGAAATTCAGGGTGATAATTTTGAAAATATAGCATCTGTTTCAAGGCAACTGTATAATTTTTTAGATACAAACAAAATAAAGGGCATTCAAAACCTGCAGTCAGATGTAGATCTCGGTAATCCTGAAATCACTGTAAATATTGACAGGGAAAAAGCCATGTTTGCAGGCCTGAGTACCTGGCAGGTGGGCATGGAAATACGTACCGCTGTTTTCGGAAAGGAAGTAAGTAAAATAAAAGAAGGTGAAGAGGAATATAAAATACAGCTGCGCTATAATGACCTGGTGAAGAATAATATCACCGACCTGATGAACCTGCGTATCACTTTCATGGATATGAACTCGATGGAGGTAAAGTCAATACCGGTGAGTTCTGTTGCATCAGTGGATTATACCAGTACCACCGGCGGCGTAAAAAGAAAAAATCTAAAACGCACCATCCAGTTGCAGAGCAATGTGCTTGACCCGACCATGGTGGGCCCGATCAATGCCCAACTGCAAACAAAAATTGATGAATTTAAAAACCAGGTAAATGTACCCCCTGATGTTACTATAAAGCTAAGCGGGCAAAGCGAGCAGGAAAAAGAAACCCAGGCATTTTTAGGTACTGCATTTATGATTGCTGTAGGATTAATCTTCCTGATCCTGGTACTGCAGTTTAATTCCATAAGCAAGCCCTTCATTGTTATTACCGAAATATTTTTCTCCATCATTGGTGTATTGGTTGGCTATGCCGTTACCGGTATGACCATTGCCACCATCATGCTGCTGGTGGGAATTGTGGGGCTGGCGGGTATCGTTATCAAAAACGGTATCCTGATTATTGAATTTACCGATGAGCTCAGAGGCAGAGGTATGCGAACCCGGGAAGCAGCGATACAGGCGGGTAAAATCAGGATCATCCCGGTATTACTGACTGCCGTGGCAACCATATTGGGTTTATTGCCGCTGGCGGTTGGTTTTAATATTGATTTTGCAGGTTTATTTACAAGCCTGAAGCCAAATATCTTCTTTGGCGGTGACAGTGTGGTGTTCTGGGGCCCGCTGAGCTGGACGATCATTTTCGGTCTGATGTTCTCTTTCTTTCTTACACTGATGATGGTGCCAAGTATGTACCTGATTGCGGAAAGAATAAAAAGGCCGATGGAAAGGTTTTATGGAACCAAGTTCATCGCCCTGCTGGGTTTTCTCGGTCCCCTGTTTTTCATCTTTGTGGGAATCATGTTTTTAGTAAGAAGGATTCAGGGCAAACGGGTTTGGATGGGAGTTCCATTTAAGAAGCAGCGAAAGACGGCCTGAGTTTGTCTTATAACTGCAACCATGTTTTTATAAAGGTGATTGTATAATTTTTTGGTTTTGGTGGTGAGTCCCGGCGCTCGGCCGGGGCGAAATAAAAAAGCGGCTTCTTTCCAGGGGCCGCTTTTGCATTAATATCAATTATAGTTCAATCCAGCAAAAACACCCAGCTCAGTTTAAACTCCAGCATCCGCAGCGGCGTGGTATAAACTTCTGCCACCTGGTGTTCATGTATTTCATTGGTGGTGGCATTGATGAACTTTACGCTTACCGCTTTGCCGTCTTCACCGGGCGGTGGCGGGGCAGAGGCATCAATCAGTTTTTTGGTATTGATATAATTAATGCTGTTGCCGCGGATATTTTGTACGCTGAGGTCAATAAAACCCCTTCGCTTATCGCTTTTTGGATTAAACACCGACCAGTCAATTTGCAAACCGCCGCCGTAGCCACCCATAATGGTTCCGTCTTTAATCAGTGTTTTTTGGTCAAGCGGACGGCAGCCGTCCCAGTCATGCGGGTCTTCAATAAAAATGGTGCTGTAAAAACTGGCATAGCCAGCCTTACCGCTTATGTAGGGCGCCACAGCTTTGTCTTTCAGCAGCAGCACTCTTGCGGTAATACCGCCCTGCAGCACATTGCTGCTGTAGTTAACCTGTGTACGGGTGGTAGAACCGTTTCTGAAAGTAAAGGTTTGCTCTTTGCTGGTGCTGGCATAAGTGCCCCAGGAGGCTTCGGCGCCGAGCTGCAGCCTTTTTACCTTCGGTATTTGAAATTGGATGCCTGCTGTAAGGCTGTGCAGGGGATTGATATACTCATCCATTTTTTGCTGCGGTGCACTTAATGAATAACCGATATTCATATAAGACTGGCCGAAGAGAGCGGAACAACATAAGGCAAGAAAAAGGGTAGATCTAAATTTCATGGCCGTTAATTTTTGTATTTAAAATGACAACAATTTTTTGAGAAATACTTCTTTTAAATGTTAAAAAAGGAAACCCCGCCTTCCGGCGGGGTTCTTCATATTGTTATGGTTCAGACCGCCGCTTTGGGCGGGGTTCCGATCCCGGTCATTATCAGAATCCTTTTTTTTCTACTTTCTTCCCATCGGCATCCAGTTCAATGATCTCATAGCCAAGTTTTTTTACACCGTCATAAATTTTTGTCTTGTCGCCCACCAGCAGGACGTTCATCTTATCCGGGTTCAGCATTTTTTTGGCAAAGGCATCCACTTCTTTTTTAGTGATGCTGGCCAGTATTTTGTTTTGCTGATCTACATAATTGGCGGGGAGATTGTAATTCAGGATACGGCCGATAAAAGCCGCTTTCTGAAAACCTGTTTCATAGTTCCTCGCATCCCGCTGTCCCAATGAGTTCTTCATGAATTTGAGTTCAGCTTCGGTGATACCGTTCTCCCGGTAATTATTCAGCTCTTTCATCACTTCTGCCAGGGCGCTGTCGGTGGCATCGGCACGGATACCTGAGCTGAATGCAAATTCACCGGAATATTCATCGCCGCTAAAGCCACTTCTGGCTCCATAGGTCCAGCCTTTGTCTTCCCGCAGATTCAGGTTCAGCCGGGCGTTAAAGTCGCCGCCAAGCGGGTAGTTCATCAGTATAGAACGGTAATAATCGCCGGTGGCGTCATATTTCAGGCCGGTGGCATAGCCTACACGGAACTGAGATTGAGCGGCTTTGGGTATATCCACCATATACACTTTGGTTTTATCAATAGCAGAAGCTATTCCGTTTGCCGGCGGTATTTCCACTTTCTTATTGGGAAGCTTATTTAAGAAAGCCAGTTTTGGCATCACTTGTTCCTGCTTCACATCACCCACCACCACTACTTTCACGCCTTTGGAGCTCATGTAGTTGCTGAAATAATTTTCAATATCAGCCAGTTTCAGATTCCTGATGGTATGTTCTGTTCCGTTGGGACTCATACTGAGAATATTGTTGGGGCCGTAGTTGATTTTGGCAAAAACAACATCTGCGACGGCTGCGGGGTCGGCCTTGGTTTGTTTAAAACCTTCCATTCTTTGTTTCTGTATCCGGGTAAAGGCTAATTCGGTGAATTGGGGATTGAACATCCTTTCTTCCACCAAAGCCAGGGTTTTATCCAGGTTCTTTTTCAGGCACTGGATATTGAAGGTGATACCGTCAAGACTGCTGCCTACCGTTACATTGCTTCCGAGTTTTTGCAGTTCCACTGCCATTTGTTCGGCGGTGTAATTTTTGGTGTCTTCGTTCATCATGGCGGCAAACATGCCAGCAAGACCAACCCTGGCCGTATCATTTGCCTGCAGCAGGTGGCCGCCGGAAAGAGTGATGGTGATCGTTACCGTTGGAGTTTCAGTGGATTCGGTACCGATCATCTTCACCCCATTGGGCATGTCCTTTCTCCAGAATTTCGGAACCTTTACAGTGGGGTTAGGGCCATTGCCCGGTAATTTGCTGCGGTCAAAATTGTCTTTGGCTTTTATGTACTTCAGTCCGGCATAGCCATAATCAGGCGCATCATATTTTGAAGAGTCAATCTTGTAATTATCAGCAGCGGCTATCATTTTTCCCTGCCCTTTGGGCAATACGCTGAGGAATACAGCGCCCTTGCCTTTGATATACTCGTTGTAAACCCGCATCACATCTTCTTTAGTTACCGCCTGGTACATTTTAATGAGGTCGGCAATTTTATTCGGGTTGCCGGTGAATGTCTGGAACTGTGCCAGCTGGCTTATTTTGCCGGCCACACTCTGCAGCCCGTTGATGAGCTGCGCTTCCATACCGCCTTTGAATTTGGCAATGTCTTCATCCGTAACACCTCTTGCTTCAAACGAATCCAGCGCCCGGCGGAAGAGTGTGTCCATTGTGGCCAGCGTTTTTCCCGGTGACGGAACAATCTGGAAAGTGAACTCACCGGAAAGTTCAGACAGGTTACTAAAGCCGCTTGCCTGCAGGGCCAGTTGTTTTTTTACCAGTTGCTGATACAGTACCGATGTTTTTCCCTGTCCCAGCACCTGTGCCAGGCAGGCCAGTGCACCCATGTTTTTGTGATAATTGGGAACTGTGGGATAAACAACAGAAAGCAACGGCAGCCTGGCATAATTATCAGTGTAAGAAACATAACGGTCAGAACCAATTTGAGCAGCAGGTACTGTTGCAGGGTTTACCTCCGGCCCGCGGGGAATGCGTCCAAAATATTTTTCAACCAGTTTCACCACATCAGCAGGTTTTACATCACCGCCAACAGAAAGGGTGGCGTTGTTAGGGCCATACCAGCGCAGGAAAAAATTCTTCAGGTCATTTACATCCACCCGGTTCAGGTCTTCCACATAACCTATGGTGAGCCATGAATAAGGATGGCCATAAGGATACAGGTTACGGGAGGCTGTTTCAGCCGCAAGGCCGTAGGGGCGGTTGTCATAGTTCTGTCCCCTTTCATTTTTTACTGTGGAGCGCTGAATTTCAAATTTCTTTTGTGTTACGGCATCCAGCAAAAAACCCATGCGGTCGGCTTCCAGCCAAAGCATTTTTTCCAGCTGATTGCCCGGCACTGTTTCAAAATAATTGGTGCGGTCACGGTTGGTGGTGCCGTTCAGGGTTCCGCCGGCATCGGATACAATTTTGAAATGCTGTTCATCGGCCACATTATCACTGCCCTGGAACATCATATGTTCAAAGAAGTGGGCAAAGCCGGATTTGCCGATCTCTTCACGGCCGGAACCCACATGGTAGGTTACATCCACATGTACAATGGGGTCGCTGTGATCTTCATGTATGATAAGGGTGAGGCCGTTGGGCAAAACATATTTCTCGTAAGTTATTACCAGTTCGTTCCCATTTTTGGCCACCTTTTCCACCATACGGGTTTGCCCGCAGGCTGTGATGACTGCAAAAAGAAAGGCGGCAAAAACTACTAATCGTTGTTTCATACAATATATTTTTTGGGAAAGGCAAAATAAGGAATTTCGGTATGGAAATAATTGCCACTTATCATTTCTCCCTTTTTGTCCGGCAGCGGGTAAAATCAGGTTTAAAATGCCCCGTCATAGTTACCTTTACCGGCTAAATTTTACTATTATGAGTACAGCAACCCGCCATAATCATGAAATTGATTACAAATTGTATGGCGAAGAATTACAATTTGTAGAAATAGAATTGGACCCGCAGGAAACGGCCATTGCCGAAAGCGGCTGCTATTTTTTTATATTGTTTCTTATTCCCTCCCCTCCTCCGTTTTTACCAGCAACCCGTTAGCAATAAAATTATCAGCGCCGGCAAGCTCCAGCGTATAAGTAAGCTGTGGCCCTTTTACTTTTTCAATACTTTGTAAAATGGCAAACTTGTTTTCAGCCGGAATAAATATACCTACACCAATGGTAAGCCGGGCCACACCGGCTGTATGCAGGTAGAAACTGTTTGATTTATCCGGGTTTACCGATGACCATGTGTTTTGTGCGGTGAAGAAAGGATGATCTTCCGTGGTGATGATTTCCCTGTCTTCCAATACCAGCTTTACCAGGCTGGCATGTTTCTTCTCCATCAGCCTGGTTCCGGTTACCGGCATCAGGGTTTTTGTGGCGGCGTTATAACGGAGCACCCGGTCGCCTTTTTGGATGGTTTCAATATTCTTTACTGAACCATCGGCCATGGTTATGGCGGTGCCGGCGCCAAGACAATGCACATCAATGCCGTCAAAATAAATTTCGGTGATGGCACAGTCTTCAAATTTGTCCCCCTTATACACTTCCATGATCTCAAACTTCATCGTCCAAGCCGGTTGGGTGGCAAGGCCTTCCCAGTCATCCCGGTCGTTGTTGCCGATGGGTTCCAATTCAAAGATCTGTTCGTTGCGTTTATCCTGCAGGTTCAGGATGGCAAAGGGTTTGTTGTCAATATACATTTTCAGTTTCTTCACCCGGGCATTGTCACGCCATGCTTTTTCTTATTTTACATACCCATTCACCACAATAATTTTTGTGATACGGGGCGCCTGTGCGCTGAAGCGGTACACTAAGTATTGGCCAATACCATTGCCGGGCACACCCTCCACCCAGGCGGTTTTGTAGCTGAGGTCATGTGCATTATCCGCTTTGTAATTAAGACCGGCCATCGGCTTCAGAGAAGAAGAGGCCCACACTGAATCGGGCCCGCCGCCGCAGTACCAGCTGCATCCATCCCCGATGGCATCCCAGTAACCCTTCATTTCATCTTCGGAGCACTTATCGTAGCGTTTTTTATCGGCAGCCGAGAGCTTGTCATACCCGCCCATATCGTCTGCTTTTTTAAAAAAGGCTTCGCAGGCCTGCAGTTGTTTGTTCCAGGTAATTTCTCCTGCCGGAGTTTTATCAATCAGACTTCCCAGTTTGGGGTTCATTTCTTTTACGGGCTGGGCGAAAGCATACCTTACCTGAAGCAGGCTGAAACCAAGAAGCAGCTTTTTCATAACCGGAGCTTGTAGAGGAGGTACTTTGTTTTAGGACAGTAAGGTAAGACATTTGGCCGAATCAACTGAGGCGAACAGTGCCCGGCGGCCTTTTAAAAATTATTTTCAAATGAGGCAACTTGATCTTGGAAACATGTTGAAGAAATATAAGAAATTACCCCGAAACTGTAAGTTTCTTAAAACAGGGATATAAATTTGTTACATCTTCTTCAACAACACCTTCTTCTGCGAAAAATTAAAGGCCGCATCCAGCATCTCTAAAAACCTGGGCCAGTTTTCTTTTTTCACCACGGCGTTCTTATAGATCTTTTTCACCAGTATGTTTAGTGTGCTGCCGTCCACCGATGCCTGCACGGCAAAAGTGCCGGCTTCATTGTCAATATTCATATTCAGGTTCTGCACCCCCACCACTTTATAACCGGCGGGTATGGTAAAGTTGATAATATTGCGCAGGCTGCGGGGAAAACCCATCCAGGCATCCACTTCCCTTTTACGTTCATCCTGCGAAACATATAACTGGTCTCCTATAAGGCCGGGCACTGATACCAGCAGGTTGTCACCGGCTATCTTTACCATATCACCCAGTTCCAGTTTACTGGTATAGTTAAGTTTCTGCTTGCGCCAGTTACGGCCGTCTGAGTTCAGGGTAAATTCAGCGTAAGCGGTGATATTATCATATTCATCTTTCAGCGCTTCTTTCATATACTCCAGTTTGCGGGTCTTGTCTTCTTTTTTGCGTTCCCTCAGTTTTTCTTCATAGCTCTCCAGCACAGTGCCCTTCATGCCGGCCCGCACATCATCTTCACCGCCATAGCTGCGGTGGTCATCGTCCAGCGCCGTAGTGTGTACCAGCGCCTGCACATTGTAAAATTTCTTGCTCATGCCGGTCACCGCTTTCTGGTGAGTGACCAGCATATTTCTTGTGGTAGTATCAATGCTGGCTGAAACAGTGTTGGTGGTTACGTTCTCATCCGGTTTGCTGCCCGGCAGGGTAACGGGGGTGGCTGTGGGGTTCTTGCCCAGAGAAATAATATAGGCAGGTGTGTCCAGGTATTCTTCCCGGAAATCATAGGGGTTGGAAAAAATTGTAGCATTGAAAATATATTTATCCTTCACCCTTACCATCCACTCCGGCTCGGTACGAAAGATGATATTTTCCGGTTTGGTCAAAGTAAGCGGGGTGGTAACTATAAGGTCGTAGGGAATTTTTTTCAGGTCGAGACATTGGGTAAGGCAGGAGGCAAACAATTCACTGGAAAAACCATTGGCCCGGTAAAAAGCCATGTGGCGGAGGATGTAATAAGATTTTTGAATAAAGTCTTCTTCCCGCAGGTCGGCATAACCAATCTGTTTTAAATAAGCTTTCGCCATATTGTAGTAGAATGAACCATCCAGCCGGTTGTAGAGGTTGTTCATTTTTTTTGCCAGTTCTTCAGGACTGATGTTTTGTTTCAGTTCACCCCGGTCGCCGATAAAAAGATCAGAACGGTTCTCGCTTCTTGAAAAAACAATCTGGAATTTCACCATGGGCAATTCCACCAGGCTGTTCACCCATCTTGTGTCGCTGAGCTTGTCCCGGTTACGGTCTTCCCAGGTATAGTCGGCATTGCTGTTGCCCGTTTCTTTAAATTGCGGCGCCCCCATGGTGGATTTGGAATTAATAAAAGAATTATTATCTGTATCAATCTCAAATTTCTGGCTCAGTACGGGATATGCTCTTGTACAAACAAAATAGATGGGATCAAATTCGATATAACTCATCTTCTTCACTGTATTGTCATCATAGAAGATGGTGCCATAGTCAATGATATCTCCGGGATCAAGATCGGGAATGGCCACTTTGTAAAATATCACCCGGCTCTTGCTTTTATCATAATAGGTGATGGCCTTACCGATATAGGGTGTAAAGGTGGAGGGCACATCATCATTATCTTCCACATACACGGCATTGCGGAGCGAAACTTCCTGCACGGTACCGTTGGCCTTGACGATCTTAATGCTGGCGCCGTCATTGGATGAGCCAATGCGAAAGAAGACAGAAGAATAAGAGTTCACCGCATCCCGGTCGTTGAGTTTAATGCGGCGGCGGGTGATCTCATAAACAGCAAGTTTATTGGCATCTTTATCAAAGGAGAACCTTGTTTTTTGCGCCAGGATAATTCCGCTTTCTTCTTTCCATTTTTCCGGAATAGCTGTAATGCTGAAATCCGGATCGGGATCATCCCAAATCTGTTTCATGTTTTTGGCGATGGTTTCCAGCTTAGACGGGGAGAAGGTGTCATCGTCATCCTGCGCAGCTAAGCAAAATGCAGATGAAACAAATACCAGTGTAAAAAGTAATTTCTTCATATTATCACGGTTCTTTTTTACCACATAGGCACATAGCAGGCAAAAGGGTTGCACATAGAAAGCTCTATGTATTGAAACTATGTTTCTATGTTACTATGTGGTTCCGCATTATAAACAGTTATGGCTTTTTTATTAAAATCAGGTTGCTGTTAAAATCCTTCAGTTTATTGGCAAATTTTTTCCAGTTCTCAAAATCAGCTTTCCGGATGCGGCCATTGGGGAACGAAAGTGTTTTTTTGAAAATGATCTTATTATCCTTGCTGGAATAGGAAGCGGTTACGGCATAGTCAGCTGTTTTTTCATCAATGGGGTTGGGCAGTGAGGCTACTTTATACCCCGGAGGCAATATCAGTTCGGTTTCGTCCTGCGAAACATAGGCTGAATTAAGGGCAAAGTCCTGCTGACGGTCTTTGTCGGGTATAAAACCCCGCAGGTCTTCCGGGAAAAAATCAATGCCAACATAAATCTCTTTATCCTCAGTGATAATATAATTGCTCAGGTCAATATCGCCCTCCACCACCACGGGAATTTCCCGGTTGCTGAGGTCAGATGTTTTTACATTGGTAACGGCTAGGTTCTTATTGCCAAATTCCAGGAAACGTTGTATCACTTTCTTTTTATCATCGGAGGGCAGGTCATGATAGTACTGGTGAAAACGGGTGCGCTGTTCACCTGTAAGCGTCACTTTCACATGCCCCTTCAATACATTATCCTTTAACTGGAAACTGGTTTGTGTTAGCAGTTTGCTTTTATCAATATCCATCAGCGGCACTTTCTTTACTTCATATTTTTCTCCTTTGCCAATCAGCACTTCTTTTCCCTGTATGCGCCAGGCATAATCACCAAAGGGGATGTATTTCTCTGTACCATCTAAAAAATACTCCTTGCCGTTGATCATGACCGTGCTGATGCAGTGGTTATCCACCGCCAGCGAAGGAAGTGTGTAGTCATAGGGAATGTGGCGGGTGCCAATCCAAGTCATGTAAGCTTCTAAACCGGCCAGCTTCAGCATTTCGGTAATCAGGTTGGCCATGCCCTTACAGTCGCCGTATTTGGATTTAAACACATCCTGCGCTGTGGCGGGAATAAAACCCGCCAGCCCGTCTTCAAAAGCGATGTAGCGGATATTATCCTGCACCCAGTAAAAAATGGATTTTACTTTGTCCAGATCGGTTGTTTTGCCTTTGGTAAGCTCGGTTACTTTGGCTTTCAGTTCATCGGGCCTGTTCACACTTTTTTTATAAAGGTAATTGTACCAGTTGTAGAGGTCGCCCACATCACCAAATCCTTTTTCCTTTTTGCCGTCATTGGTAAACGACTTTACCACAAAGGCAATATGCGGAAACTGGTAAGCAAGACCGATAGCCCGCCTTTCGTTTTTAATGGCCGGCAGGTTTTGCAGTTTAAAGGTGTACACCGTCATATTCTTCTCCGTGGTCTTTTGCCTTGTTACTTTATAGTCGGCGAAATTGAATTCCCGGATATCCAGTTCCAGCCAGTCGGGCACTTTGACCCGGATGATTTTTTCTTTGGCGGGATAAAAGCTGTGGAAATATGCCACCGTCAGATATTTGCTATCAAAATATTTTTTTTCTGTCTCCACCCTTGTGGCATCGCCATACCCGCTGAAGCGGATGTTGAAATATTTCACCCGGCTGTCGTCAGAAAAGAAATCGCTGGAGCTGGCGGAGCGGTCAATGGCATAACCCACATTGTAGTTTTTCTTTACTCCGAACATACCTTTCACTTTCTCTAATTGTTTAAAAGAAGTGATTTTAGTAAAGGAATTATAAAAGTCAAAGTACTGTATGCCGGCGCTTTCCCTGAGCGAAAAAAAATTGATGCTGGTATTACAGGTGGCGGTTACTACCGGCAGGCGGTCTTCATTCCGGCCTTTGTCAAAAGTAAATTCTTCTTCCACCAAGGTGGCCGCCACCCGGTCTTCGGTAAAAACTTTTTTCAGCCGGTTGGCTTCGTAAATGTCTTCGTCGGACTGGGCAGGCAGCAGGGCCGGTACCAGGAGCAGGGACAGCAGCATTTTCAGTGATACATTCATTTCAGAAATTTATATTGACCAATTTAAAAATAGTTGGCGATATGGGGAGCCTTCCTGATAACTTTTACCCGGAAAAATCTCCTAAGGCATCATAACTTGTTTTAAATTCGCAGCACAATAGTATCAGTTATATGACAAGGAAAAAAGAGGTTTTACAGGAGGTAGTGATCAAATTTGCCGGCGACAGCGGCGACGGCATGCAGCTGACCGGTACCCAGTTTTCACAAAACACTGCTTTATTGGGAATTGATTTGGCTACTTTCCCGGATTTCCCTGCAGAAATCAGGGCGCCGCAGGGTTCGCTGCCCGGGGTGAGCGGTTACCAGCTCCGTTTTTCCAGTGATAATATCTATACCCCCGGCGATGCGGTGGATGTACTGGTGGCCATGAATGCAGCCGCTCTGAAAGTGAATCTTACCGCCTTAAAAAAAGGGGGAAAGATCATTGCAAATACAGATGGGTTTGATGCCAAAAACCTGAGGCTGGCCAACTACCCCGAAGGGGAAAACCCCCTGGGAAACGGCAGCCTGGGTAATTACGATGTGATAAAAATGGATGTGACCAAGATGACCCGTGAGGCGCTGAAGGATATTACCATGGGGATGAAGGAAAAAGACCGGGCCAAAAATATGTTTGTACTGGGCTTTTTATACTGGATGTATAACCGGGATATGGAAAGCACCATCCACTTTTTAAGAGAAAAATTCGGAAAGAAGGACGACATACTCAACAGCAATATTAAGGCTCTGCAGGCCGGTTATAATTATGGCGATACAACAGAAACCTTTACCACTACCTATTCGGTAGAGAAGGCAAAGATGGAACCGGGCACTTACCGGTCCATTATGGGCAACCAGGCCGTGGCATACGGGCTGATTGCTGCTTCGCAGCAAAGCGGGTTGCCATTATTTCTCGGGTCATATCCCATTACTCCTGCATCAGATATTCTGCATGACCTGGCCAGGTACAAAAATTTTGGCGTAAAAACCTTCCAGGCTGAAGATGAAATTGCAGCTATCACTTCGGCCATCGGTGCGGCTTATGGCGGTGCATTGGGAGTTACCACTTCCAGCGGGCCCGGTATTGCATTAAAAGGGGAAGCGATGGGTTTGGCAGTGATGCTGGAAATTCCTTTGGTGATTGTAAACATCCAGCGGGGCGGCCCTTCTACCGGGTTACCCACCAAAACCGAACAAAGCGACCTGATGCAGGCATATTATGGAAGAAACGGGGAATGCCCCATGCCCGTGATTGCAGCCAGTACACCGGCCGATTGCTTTGATACAGTATATGAAGCGGTGCGTATTGCCGTGCAGCATATGACTCCGGTAATGTTCATGAGCGACGGATATATTGCCAATGGCGCCGAACCCTGGAAATTTCCGCAGACAAAAGACCTGGCTGAAATAAAAGTGGTGTTCAAAAAAGGGCTGGACGAAGGCGAAGAAAAACTGATGCCCTATAAGCGGGATGAAAAACTGGTCAGGCCATGGGCCTTACCCGGCACCCCGGGACTGGAGCACCGTATCGGAGGCCTGGAAAAACAAAATATTACAGGTAATGTAAACTATGAACCCGAGAATCACCAGCTGATGGTAAAGATCCGGCAGGAGAAAGTGGACAAGATTGCTGATTATATACCGGAACAAAAACTGGACAGCGGGCCGGAAAAAGGGAAGATACTGGTGCTGGGCTGGGGATCTACCTATGGCGCCATCAAATCGGCGGTGGCAGAATTGCAGGAGAGGGGAGAAAGTGTAAGCCATGCCCATCTTCGCTACATTCGTCCTTTCCCGAAAAACCTGGGGGATATCCTGAAAAACTTTAAAACCGTTTTAATCCCCGAGATCAATAATGGCCAGCTGATCCGCATCATCCGTGACATTTATTTTGCGGACGCCAAAGGCTACAACAAAATAATGGGTGTTCCCATCACCAAAACCGAACTGGTGATGAAACTGGAAGAGATGCTGGGCGGCAAGAATTAATGAAACATCACACCGGGCATAAATCCACCTGCCACCGCTGGTGGATTTTTAACATCCGTTAACCCCAATAGCCTTTACTTTAGCCAAAACTTAATTTTATGAGGAAGTTATTTGCCATGTTGTTTGTATTTCAGCTTGTGTTTTTGCTGACGCTGAAAGCCCAGAATAATGAAATCATAAAGGGAAAATGGCACTGGGATAATGCCCTGAAGCAGGACACCAGTGCAGGTTATGTGCAGGTGGTGAAGGTGGATAATGTGCTTTATATCTCTGGCGCTGTAGCCAGGGATGTAACGCCGGATGGAATTACAAGGGTGTACCAGTCGCTGGACAGATCATTGAAAGCTTTTGGTGCTACATTTCAGAATGTGGTGAAGGAAAACCTTTATACCACGGATATGGAAGCGATGAAGAAATACAATGATACCAGAAAAATTTTTTATAAAGGTGATTTTCCGGCTGCCACCTGGGTGCAGATATCAAGACTGTTTCTGCATGATGCCATGCTGGGAGTGGAGTTGATTGCCCATTTGCCGAAATAAAAAAAGGGGGCGGTTGCTCCCTTTTTTGCTATAAATAAATTGGGGTCACTTGTCTCTCTTCATTTTTTTTAGTCCTTCTTCCAGTATTTCATCCCACTTATCATCAAAGGTGAGGTTGGAGAAACTGATCTTTTGTACTTTGATTTCTGCAGGGTGATTTTTACTTTTATCCATCATCATTATGGGTGTGGCTTTGATGACCACTTCTTCGCAGGCCCCGCTGATGCTCCATTTGTGTCCGCCCATATTGTTATCACCAAGATCTTTACACTCAGTAATAGTGACTTTGTAATCGGTCAGCTTAGGTTTGCTGCCCAGCAGGCCGCCGTACATTTCATCATTGGGTGATTTTCCCTTCTGCAGGCTGGTGCCCACTACAGGATAAGTACCGGGTTTAGTATCCAGCAGAAAATTCAGGGTCAGGTATTCATTGTTATTGGCAGCGGCATTGGAGGTAAGCATACACAGGTAAGGAGCACCGGCCTGTTTGATGTCTTTGTCTTTTGATACCAGTATGGAAGCGGAATGGCTGATCTCCGGTCCATCAACCGTATAGGTAACTCCCGGGGTTCCTGCAGGCGGTGGCGGCGGTGTCATGTTCGCTGCCGTCTATCCGGTTGCAGTAGTATTGTTTTCAGGAGCCGGCTTTTTATATTGTTACATTTCTTATTACAGTGTTTTCTTTTTGCCGGTAGCTACTTTGTAGAGTATAAATGCCATCATGACAAAGAATGCCACACCTAAAACATGATAACCGCCTTCACCGAGTTTCCCGGTAAACCAATGTTCGGCATTGACGGATTTCATACCTGATTCAAAAAAAACAGTGAGTATGGCTACAATAACTCCAAATAAAGCGCCTCCTGCTACAAGACCGGTAGCAAATAAATTTCCTTTACGTAAATCTTCTTCTTCTTCAGGCAGTTTATTCTTTTTTGCCCATCTGTCAGCCAGTCCTCTTAATAATCCGCCGATGGCAATTGGCAGGGTGGTGGAGAGGGGTAAATAAGTTCCCACCGCAAAACTTAATGATTTCACCCCGCAGAGCTCGAGAACAATGGCAACAAATACACCCACCAATACAAACTGCCAGTCGAGATTAAATGAAAGAATCCCCTTTATTAATGTAGCCATCAATGTAGCTTGCGGCGCTGAATAGGTTTCGCCTATTGCATGATGCACACCTGTAGCGGCAAGTGCTGACGAAGGTGTATCAAGAATTTTCACCGTCCACCCGATAACGACAGATGAAACAATAGCCCCGATAAATAAAGCGATTTGTTGAAACTTTGGTGTGGCGCCAACAAGGTAGCCGGTTTTTAAATCCTGCGATGTTGCACCGGCGTTTGCTGCCGCAATGCAGATCATACCACCGACCACGGCACCGCCAATAATATGTTCTTCGTCAGCGGCGGCTTGAAACAAAAAGGACTTATTAACGAACTGCCCAACCTGGCCGACCTGGAGGAGGGCGACCTGAAATACAAGGTAGATTTTAAAAATGCCTATGCCACGGTGCTGAAGAAATGGCTGAATGCGGATGATACAGTCATTCTTGGAAAGAATTATGATTACCTCAATTTTATTTGATTTCTTTCCTTATTTTATTTCATGCATGAGTTTCTTTACCAACGGGGAAATCAGTAATAGTACCACTCCGGCAATGACGGCATAAATTGCCAGTTGTTTATAGCCGTCAGTATATGAAATAAGTTTTTCCTGAACTGTTGCATTTTCTTTTGCCACAGCCATACCTGCACCCAAAATACCCGCAACATATTGCCCGTAGGCGCTGGCAAGGAACCACATGCCCATCATTACCCCCCACATGGGTTTAGGTGACAGCTTTGTCATCAGTGATAAGCCAATCGGTGACAGGCATAGTTCTCCGAATGTAATGACAAGGTAAGCGATAGTGAAAACATTCAGTGAGGTTTTGCCGGATGCGTCGGCAAACATTCTTGTTGTATAAAACACATAGAAAGCTCCTGCGAGAAATAAAAATGCAATGCCAAACTTAATGACACCATTCGGTTCTATCTTCTTTTTACTCATCCAAAGCCAAAGCAAACCTATTATAGGGCTGAAAATAATAACAAACACTGAATTGGCTGTATTGTTTACCACATTAGGGTCGGCTGTTACTCCTGCAAGATTATCTTTTAAATTATTTAATGCAAAAAGACTGAGCGACCCCCCGCTTTGCTCAAAAAAAGCCCAAAAAATGACGGAAAAAAATATGAATATCAGGGCAGCCATCAGTTTTTGTTTTTCTGTCTTTGAATATTTTCTCATTTCATAAAAAACATACAGCAGCGTCAACGGGCCGATGATGTACATAAAAAGATCAGTGTACCGTGTATTTGTGACCAGTATCTTAATTAATGGTATCATCAGCAAAGAGCCGATAAAAACAGCATATTCTATGAGTCTTCTTTTTGAGGCTTCCATGTTTTTGAGCGGGGATAAACCTATTGGCCCCATCATTCGTTGTGTAAAAAGAAATGTGATAAGGCCAATGATCATTACTATTCCGGCTAATGAAAATGCAAGACTCCAGGAATGAAATTTTCCAACATAAACACAAAGTAACCCGCCAAGGGTGGCCCCTATATTGATGCCTGAATAAAATAATCCAAAACCCGCATCTCTTCGGGAATCCCCATCTTTATAAAGAGCCCCCACCATTGTAGATATATTGGGCTTGAAAAAACCTGTTCCGATGATGGAAAAACAAGTGCCTATATAAAAGAATTTTTGCGGGGCAGCGGCAATAATAAAGCTGCCTGTAATCATTAAAAGGCCTCCCCAAAACAAAGATTTTCTGAAACCAAGTATTTTATCGGCAAACAGGCCTCCAATGAAGGTGAAAGCATAAACAAATGCCTGTATAGCACCATATCGGAGGTTCGCAACCTCCTCCGAAAGCAACAATTGGGTAACCATAAAAACCGTCAGCATTCCCCTCATTCCATAAAAGCAAAAACGTTCCCACATTTCTGACATGAACAGGTACCATAGCTGTTTGGGATATTTTCCTTTGAAGTTCTGTATTTGCTCCAGGGCAAGCTGATTGTTATCCATACAAAGTATTTATGAAGGAAGGTAAATAAAAAAGGGGATAATAAATTATCCCCTTTTTTATAAATGGGTTGTGTTATTTATTTAACCCCTTTTTCTTTCATTACCCTATTAAGCCAGCGCAGCAGCAGAAACAGTGCTATTGCCGGCACAATTACGATAAAGAAGTTGGTGAGAAAGAACTTTGACTTATCACTGTATCCTTCCCACATACCAGACAACATGCCTGATAGTTTATTGCCGATACTTACCGATAAAAACCAGCCGCCCATCATCAGTGAAGTCAGCCGGGGAGGGCTGAGTTTTGAAACTAAGGATAATCCCATTGGAGAAAGGCAGAGTTCTCCGATAGTTATTACGCCGTAGCTTGCCCATAGCCAAAGAGAAGAGGCTTTATCAGTGGATGTATTTATTGATTTTGCGGCAGCCACCATAACAAAAGCAGATAAAGCCGTAATTAAAAGACCTATTGCAATTTTAGCGGGTGTTGATGGTTCTTTGCCTCTGCGGCGAAGAAACCCAAAAATTCCAACTATAATTGGAGTCAGCACAATAACCCAGAATGGATTGATGGATTGAAAGAGTTCGGTGGATGCGAGTTTTAAATCCTGGTTTGGCGGCGGTCGTTTTGCTTCAGGGAGATTGTTGAAGTAGGTGCGGGATTTATCACGGATAGTAATTGTTTTACCCAGCTCTTTTGCTGCTTCTGTATTTCCTGCTTTTTGAAGCGAGTCCTGCTGGTGTTTAAGGCCGTCAAGATAAGATTTCATTTTTGTGTCATCATAAGAAACCGATTCGTCGTAATTTACAGTTTGTGCAAGGTCAAAAGTATTGGCAGCTTTTGCGACGCCTGGTGAAAGTTTTCGGTCGGTATAATCTTCAGCCCAAACTGTGAGGGCATCTCCGTTTTGATGAAAAATTGCCCAGAACACAACCACACATCCGAAAACGGTAAGGAGGGCCGCCAATGGTTTTTTATCGGCCATACTGGCACGCCACCAAAGTGAGATATAATAAAAGACGACCGGTAAGCTGCCGATGAGAAAAGCGTCATTGCCATCAGAACCAAAGATATTGCCCGGAATTATCCATCCTAAAACACCAAAAGCAAATATGGGCATGAATACTGTGGCCAGAATTCTTTTCAAGGGAAGATCCTCTTTGGTCGTTGGTTTGATAACATCTACCTCTTTTACATGTTTCATACCATTCAGAAACCACACAAGGCCGATTAACATTCCAACACCTGCAGCAGCAAATGCATAACCCCAACCATAATTTATTCGCATATATGCAGCAACAAAATTACAGAGGAAGGCCCCGATATTTATTCCCATGTAAAAAATGTTATAGCCCGCATCTTTTTTGTGTTGATATTCCGGTTTGTTGTAAAGGTTTCCTACGAGTGTTGAAATGTTTGGTTTAAAAAAACCGTTTCCGACAATGATCAATAACAGCGAAATATAAAAGGCCATCTCACCCGGAAGAGCCATACCCAGATATCCGGAAGCCATTAAAAGGGCCCCTATAATAATACTTTTCCGATAGCCTAATATTCTATCTGCTAACAGTCCGCCGATGAAGGGAGTTAAATAAACGAGCCCAAGGTAGGTACCATAGATGTCAGATTTCTTTGAAGCCGAAAAACCCATGCCACCGTTGAGCTGGCTGTCAATCATATAAAGTGAAAAAATCCCAAGCATCAGGTAGTAACCAAAGCGCTCCCATAGTTCAGTGAAAAAGAGAACATATAGTCCCCTGGGGTGTCCTTTTGCAGTTGCAGGTTGATTCATACAGATTTTTTTAGATGACTAATCAGAGTTGCCAGAAAATAATAGCAAACAAAATACAGAAATTTACTTACTCAAAAACTTTTTATTACTACTTTAACGGATGTGCCCGATATTCGCAAGACCTTAAAACTTATCGGTTCATTAACCATGCGTATCCTTTTGCTTGGCTCTGGCGGCAGAGAACATGCCCTTGCCTGGAAAATGGCGCAAAGCCCTCTTTGCGAAAAACTGTTTATTGCTCCCGGCAATGCAGGCACCTCGCAATGCGGAACCAATCTTCCTATTAGCCTCAGCGATTTTGAAGAAATAAAAAAAGCCTGCATCCGCAATAAAATTGATCTGGTAGTGGTTGGCCCCGAAGAACCACTTGTAAAAGGAATAACTGATTTTTTAATAACCGACCCGGCGTTGCAGAAACTGGATGTGATAGGCCCACGCAAAACCGGGGCACAATTGGAAGGCAGTAAGGCTTTTGCCAAAGCATTTATGATGCGGCATCATATTCCAACTGCCATCTACAGAGAGTTTACCCTGCAGAATTATGAAGAGGGAGTGGAGTATTTACAAAAACATCCGCTGCCGGTTGTATTAAAGGCCGACGGGCTGGCTGCCGGAAAGGGCGTGGTTATTTGCGAAAATCACCTGGAGGCTATTGCCGAATTTGAACTGATGATACAACGGGCCAAATTTGGCGAAGCGGGTAAAAAAGTAGTGGTAGAACAATTTTTAAAGGGGATTGAAATTTCAGTATTTGTTTTAACCGACGGTAAAAACTATGTAATTCTCCCCGAAGCGAAAGATTATAAACGGGTGGGCGAGGGGGATAAAGGACCCAATACCGGCGGTATGGGTGCGGTAAGCCCGGTGCCTTTCGCCAAGGATGCCCTGATGAAAAAAATTGAAGCTAAAATTATTCACCCTACCGTTGAGGGATTGAAAACAGAAGGACTGGAATACCTGGGGTTTATCTTTTTTGGCCTGATGATAGTGGAGAATGAACCATATATGATTGAATACAACTGCCGCATGGGCGACCCTGAAACGGAAGTAGTGATACCAAGGTTAAAAAATGACCTGGTGCAGTTACTGGCTGCAGCAGCCGGCCAGCAACTGGATGGGGTGAAGATTGATACAGATCCCCGCACTGCCTGTACAATAGTGGCCGTTAGCGGCGGCTATCCCGGTGATTACAAAAAAGGGATGGCGATAAACGGCCTCAGCGATGTTAACCCGGCAGACAGTCTGGTCTTCTACATGGGTACCGCTGAAAAAAACGGGCAGGTGATAACTAATGGCGGGCGGGTATTTTGTATTACTTCGTATGGCCGCTCAGTATTTGATGCGGTGGAAATATCAAAAGAAGAAATGGAGAAAGTGTTTTTTATCGGGATGGAATACCGGAGGGATATTGGCTACGAGTTTGAATAACTGAACTGTTAACAAGGACAACTACATTTGCAAAAACGCCTGCCATGCCCGCAGAAGTTCATTACCACGACTATCTCCAGTTAGACAAGATACTCAACGCCCAGTCGCCGGAAAGCGATAAACGTAACCTTTCTGCGCATGATGAAATGCTGTTCATCATCATTCATCAGGCTTATGAATTGTGGTTTAAACAACTGCATCATGAAGCGGACTCAGTAGTCTCCATCTTGAGCAAGCCGTCGCTCAATGATAATTCACCTGAATTGCAAACTGTTGTTCACCGTCTCAACCGCTGTGTTACAATATTAAGGGTACTTGTTCACCAGATAGACATTATGGAAACCATGACACCCATGGACTTTCTCGACTTCCGGGATCTGCTCCGGCCGGCATCCGGTTTTCAAAGCTGGCAGTTCAAAGAGCTGGAAGCAAAACTGGGGTTGAAATTTGAACAGCGGCATGGCAAGGAACACTATACAGCCCAGCTCAGACCCGAACATGTGACGATAATTAAGAGAGCCGAGAGCGGAAATTCTTTACTCCAGCTGGTGAATAACTGGCTTGAACGCATGCCTTTGGCCCCTTCCTGGCCTCTTCAAAAGGAAGAGGGAAAAAAATCTTTTTGGGATAATTACCGCAATCTTTATGGAGACAGCCTGGCTGATGCCGAGAAAGATAATATTGCCGCATTTGATGAACTGTTTGGCCACGATGATCCGCAGCGTATGTTATCTGCTGCAGCCTGCCGGGCAGCTTTATTTATTATGCTGTACCGGGGCTACCCTTTGCTGCAACTGCCTTTTCAATTATTGAATTGCCTGCTTGAAATTGATGAACAACTTAGCAGCTGGCGCTATCGCCACATGAATATGGTGCACCGGATGATTGGTACCCGGATCGGAACTGGGGGCAGCAGCGGAAAAGATTATTTAAAAGCAGCAGCAGACAAGCATTATATCTTTAAAGAAATAGCACAGTTAAACAGTTTTCTCATTGAAAGAAGAAAATTGCCGGCGCTTCCCCCCGCTGTTGAAAAGAAACTGGGGTTTGAAACAGACTAAAAATGATGATGCCTAAAAAGTATAACGTATTCCCAGCCCGCCCCAGCTGCTTACAAAACCCCGGTTATTCCCAAATTCAATCGATGGCTGCCAGTCAAGCGAAATATTGATGGGGGCGCCGTTGAATTTATAATCCAGGCCAATCACCCCATCTATTCCAATAAAGGAACCATCTCCAAACTTGGTATTATAAAAACCGATGTGAGCACCGGGGCCGATGTACCATTTCAAACCGGTTGCCCCGCTGATGGGCCCATGAATTTCATAAAGCCCGGTAATTCTTGAACCGCGGTTCCAGAAATACCCGATAAGCTCAAGGGCCCCGTTACTGTGCAGAAAATGCTTAAATGCTATTCCGCCGCCATCCCATACTTTCACCCCCAATGCAGTTCTGTAGGAGGAACTGTTGGCGCTTTTGCTCTGGGCCTGCGAAACAGAAACAATAAATAAAGTAATAATAGCCCCAAAGCTGTTTCTCATAAAATACCCTTTAAATAAATAGATTTTTCATGGCCACTTTAGCCATTATTGTGCCAAAACCAGGTAGTAAGCAGCATTGCTATACCAGCCCTGCAATTAAAGCAATGGAAAACAGAATGATAAATATGGCAACGAAATATTGCAGTAAAGTAATGGTAATTTTTTTAAGCAGTCTGTTTCCAATCCATGCACCGGCAAAAGCTGAAATTGCGGCAGCGGCCAGCCAGTAATAGTTTAGCGAATCAGCCGTTTTTCTGATATTAACGGCATATACGCTAAGTCTCGATACATCTATCAGGCAGGCAATGGCAACACCGGTGGCAATAAATTGTTCTTTCGATAATCGCAGGCGTAAGAGAAACATGCTTCTCAGGGCTCCCTGGTGTCCGCTCAGCCCGCCAAAAAAACCGCTCAGAAGTCCTCCTGCAGGTAAATACTTTTCAGGCATTGTCAGATTCTTTAGCCGGGGTATCAGCTCAAAGCAGGCAAACACAAGAAGCAGGGAGCCAATCACAATTTTTAATGCTGTAATAGAATGCATATTCCCGCCAAGGTTGTATTCGGCAATCGGCAGGCTTTTCCCAAGCCGGTCCAGCAGCAAGGCGCCGGCAACAGCCGCCGCTACAGAAGGGATACCGAAGCGAAGCAAAACCGAACGGCTGATATGTTTTTTAAAAAGCATCAGTTTGAAAATATTATTGAGGAAGTGTACGATGGCCGTCATGGCAACAGCTATCTCCAGCGGGAAGAAGAGTCCGAATACCGGAAGCAATAATGTACCAAGGCCAAACCCCGAAAACAAAGTAAGACCGGATGCAAAAAAAGCGGCAATACAAATCAGTAAAATTTCCATGACAGAAGCCCGGACAAAAATACAGATACCGGCATGAGAAGTTAAGAGAAATAAACCTGCCGATTACCACTGTGAAAAATCTTTCTGCTGCATGGCTATCCCTTTGCTAATTCAGATAATTTCCTCCACCTTTGCCCTCAACCTGCCTGCCGGTAGGCAGGTAAAATCCGATAGAAATTGAATGGGACTTTTTAACTGGTTTACTCAAGAAATAGCCATCGACCTGGGTACCGCCAATACCCTCATCATACATAACGACGAAGTAGTGGTGAACGAACCGAGCATTGTAGCCCTGAACCGCAACAACCCCAAAGAGGTGCTGGCTGTGGGTAAAAAGGCGTTGATGATGCATGAGAAAACCCATGAAAGCATCCGTACGGTGCGTCCGCTTAAAGACGGGGTAATTGCCGACTTCAACGCAGCAGAGCTGATGATCCGGGAACTGATCAAACTGGTGTACCCCAAAAAACCGCTGTTCCCCCCCAGCTGGCGGATGATGATCTGCATTCCCTCTTCGATTACGGAAGTAGAAAAAAGGGCCGTACGGGACAGCGCCGAACAGGCCGGGGCCAAGGAAGTTTATCTGATCCATGAACCCATGGCTGCTGCGCTGGGTATTGGCATTGATGTGGAAGAGCCGGTGGGTAATATGATCATTGACATTGGAGGCGGCACAACAGGCATCACCGTAATTGCCCTTGCCGGTATTGTGTGCGACCAGAGCATCCGCATAGCCGGGGATGAGTTGACCGCCGACATAATGGAAGCCCTGCGCCGCTACCACAGTCTTTTGATTGGCGAACGTACAGCCGAACAAATCAAGATACAGGTAGGCGCCGCCATGAAGGAGATAGATAATCCGCCTGATGATTTTCCGGTGAATGGTCGTGACCTGGTGACCGGCATACCCAAGCAAATTATGGTAAGCTATCAGGAAATTGCTGAGGCGCTGGATAAAAGTATCTTCAAAATTGAAGAAGCCATCCTGAAAGCGCTGGAGCAAACCCCGCCGGAGCTGGCAGCCGATATTTACCGCCGTGGCCTTTATATCACCGGCGGCGGAGCCCTGTTACGGGGCCTTGACAAGCGGCTCAGCAACAAAATAAAGCTGCCTGTGCATGTAGCCGATGATCCCCTGAAAAGTGTAGTTCGGGGCACGGGAATTGCATTGAAGAATTATGACAAATATCCTTTTGTAATGAGGTAAGGCCTCCCCAAACCCCTCCGAAGGAGGGGCTAAAGAAGACCCCGCGTAAAATAAATTTTCTAAACGTTTGAAAATTCAAGCTATAAAGACTTTTCTAAAATTCCCCTTTAGGGGTTAGGGGTATGCGAAATGTTTTTCTATTCCTTCGCCGGTACAGAACCTTTTTCACTTTCCTGATCTTGCAGGGGGTGGCGCTGTGGTTCCTGGTTAACTATAACCGGTTTCACCGGGCCAAATTTCTGGGAGTGGCCAACGAAGTAACCGGAAGAATCAACACCCAATACAATAAGGTGGAGGATTATTTTTCTCTGAAAGAGGAGAACCGAAGGGTGCACCGCCTGAATGATTCGCTGGTCAACCTGTTGCCCGGCAATTTTTCCCGGCATGATACTTCGGTCAGATTTGTTCAGGATTCAATACCTTATGATACATTGGGCAATTACCGCCGCTACCTTTCCCGTACGGCAACGGTTATATATAATACGGCCAATTCACAGAAAAATTTTATACAGGTAAACCGGGGCAGCAGCCAGGGAATTAAAGACAATATGGCCGTAATAAGCTCTGAAGGAGCTGTGGTGGGAGTGGTGGTAAATACCAGCCCGAATTTTGCCCAGGTGATGAGCCTCCTGCATGTTCAAAACTCTGTGAGCGCCTCGTTAAAACGAAGCGGCGATTTCGGCACAGCGGAGTGGGATGGCAAAGATCCCCGCTACCTCATACTGAAGAAAATTCCCAAAACAGTGGAAGTAAAAAAGGGGGACACGGTGCTTACCAGCCCTGTATCATTCAACTATCCTCCCGGCTACATGATTGGAACTGTTGCAGATATTAATCTGGATAATACCACCGGCATGTACCAGCTGAAAATAAAAACGGCGGCTAATTTTAATAACCTCCAGCAGGTATTTATACTGGAGAATACCGACTATGCCGAACAGACCCGGCTGAACCAGGAAACCAAAAAGAAAATGGAAACGGCCCCCAAAAACCCCAGGTGAACGATTTTTTAAAAAATATTACCCGCTTTATTTTCTTCATACTGGTACAGGTATATGTGCTGAACAAAATACCCCACCTGCACCGCTTCATTACCCCCTATCTCTACTACCTGTTTATCCTGTGGCTGCCTTTTTCGGTTTCAAGACAATGGCTGCTGGTGATCGGGTTTCTCACCGGGCTGACCCTGGATTATTTTACAATGACACCCGGGCTGCATGCCGCCGCCTGCACCCTGATAGCTTATGTACGGCCTTTTATCATCAATATCCTCACACCCAAAGACAGCTCAGAGTTCAACTACCGTGAGCCTTCGCCCATGGCCATGCAGTGGACACCTTATGCGGTATATGTTTTTGTTCTTACCCTGCTGCACCATGGGTATATGGTGTTGCTGGAGTGGCTGAGTTTTGGCAGTTTCCTTGATTTCATTATCAAGATAGTTGCCACTACCGGCATCAGTATGCTCCTCATTTTTACTGCAGAGCTGTTGTTTCCGAGAAAACTCCGCTTCCGGACAAATACGGCGTAACCGGAACAGAAATTTTTCTTAAAAGAAATTATATTCCCGCCCGGATTTGGAAAGGGCATTTCCCAATTCGTACTTTGCACAACTGTAAGTGATTTCCAACTTCTCATCTCATTCTTCATATTTGTATTTCCATTTATGCCTATGTTCAACCAATCAAGAAGCCGTATCATCCGACTGATTTTTCTTGTTGTGATTCTTGTCATCACAGGGCAATTATTTTACCTGCAGGTGGTATCGGGCAAATTCAGGCAGATGGCCGACGAGAATGCCATCCTGAGGAAAACAATATATCCGCCCAGAGGTCTGGTGTTTGACCGGCACAAAAAAGCAATAGTCAATAATACTCTTACGCATGACCTGATGGTGACACCGGCACACTTAAAAGGAATCGATACCTTTTTTTTATGCCGGCTGATGGAAATTGATACAGCGGAGTTCAGAGACAGGGTTATTACAGCCATTATAAAAAACAGTTCACAAAAACCCTCGGTATTTGAGGCTTCCCTTTCTCCCCAGAAATATGCCCGCATCCAGGAAAACCTCTGGCGGTTTGAAAAGGCATTTTATGTCCAGGAAAGGCCCATCCGCTCTTATCCCTATGATGCCGGGGCGAATATTTTTGGCTATCTCGGTGAGGTGGATACCACCTATTTAAAAAAATATGCTGATGAGGGTTATGTGAGCGGTGATTATGCCGGCATGACGGGGCTTGAGGCCAACTATGAAAAAGCATTAATGGGGCAAAGAGGTGTTCAATACCTGATCAAAGATAATTTCAGCCGCATACAAGGCCCTTATGAGGGGGGTGCCATGGATGTGGAGGCTGTTGCAGGAAGCAATCTCTATACAAGTATTGATATAGTACTGCAGCAATTTGGTGAAAAACTGCTTACCAATAAGGTGGGTTCTATTGTTGCCATTGACCCCAAAACGGGAGGAATTCTTGCCATGGTAAGCAGCCCTACATATAACCCCGGCTACTTAACGGGGACAGAAAGAAGAAAACATTTTTCTGAACTCTATACGGACCCGAGGCTGCCTTTACTGAACCGGGCTGTTAACGCCAGCTATCCACCAGGCTCTACATTTAAAACCTTGCAGGCCTTGGTGGGTTTGGCAGAAGGGGTGATAACGACAAAAACAACTTTCAGTTGCAGCGGTGCATTTTATGGTTGTGGCAGCGCCAGACCCATGGGATGCCTGGACCCCGGCACCTTTTATCTGTCAAGCGGTATTACCCATTCCTGCAATACGTATTTCGCCAATGTGATGCAGCGGGTGATCAATAACCCCAGGTATCCTTCGGTTGACAGCAGTTTGCGGGCCTGGAACAATTATATGTCAGCCTTTGGTCTGGGGCATAAACTGGGAGTGGATGTTCCTACCGAACAAAAAGGAATGATTCCCACCCCCGAATTCTTCAACAAACAATACGGCGCCGGCAAATGGGGTTTTTGCACTTTCCGCTCGGTGAGTATCGGGCAGGGCGAAGTAACAGCCACGCCGTTACAGGTGGCCAATGAAATGGCTTATATCGCCAATAAAGGATGGTATTATATACCTCATATAGGGGATTCCATTGAAGGAGAAGATAAGTTTGGTTTGCTTGAAAAGTTCAGGCAACGTATAGTGCCGATCAATATGCCCGACAGCATTTTTGAGGTCGTGCATGATGGTATGCAGGGCGTGATGGAAAGCGGTACCGGCCGCGGCTCACGGGTAGAAGGTATTACCATTTGCGGCAAAACCGGAACGGTGGAGAATTATTACCGGGGGGTGAAACAACCCAACCACTCTTTCTTTGCCGCCTTTGCACCAAGAGAAAATCCAAAGATTGCTATTATGTGTGTGGTGGAAAATTCAGGCCGTTTTGGAGGCACCTATGCTGCACCTATTGTGAGTCTGATGATACAGAAGTATATCAACGATACTATTTCAGCAAAATGGAAACCCCGGATGGAAAGCATCATCAGCACCAACCTGATACCCAAAATGATGCTGGACAAAATGCGGCAAAGGGATTCCATCCGCCGGGTAAGAGAGGAAGAGCGGGAATTGAAAACAGATTTGAAAAACATCAGGGACACCCTTCAGTCAGAAGACAATCTGACCGAAACAGAGGCGAAAGCGGGCAACCGCAAAGAAAACAAACCGCCAAAAGATACCGGGAACAAAAAGCCTGAACGAAAGGATATTTTGCAGCCCGATACATTAAAGAAAAGGATGGTGCACAGCCGGGACACTGCGAAAACAGATAAAAACCAATGAGCCAGCGGAACCCTGCCATATCAAAAGGAATTGACTGGAGCCTGGCGGGTATTTACCTGCTGCTGGTAGCCATTGGCCTTACGGCCATTTTTGCCGCTACTTATAAAGAAGGGGAACCTGTAATTCAGAGCTTCCTGCGTTTTAAAACAGACTACAGCAAACAGTTTTTCTTTTTTGTCATCGGTGCAGCACTTGCCTTGTTCGTATTGCTGACCGACAGTAAATTTTTTGCGGCTACGGCCAACCTGGGGTATGTAATTGGAATAGTTGCCTTGTTGCTGGTGTTCCCTTTTCACTCAGATGTGAAGGGAACCAAGTCTATCATTAAGATGGGCGCATTCAATTTTCAGCCGGCTGAGTTTTGTAAAATCTTTGTGGCGCTGGCGCTGGCCAAATATTTATCAAGACCGGAAACAGATTTTAGTAAAATCCGTTCACAACTGGTAGCAGCAGCCATAGTAATGTTCCCGGCTGCTTTAACTATTTTACAAAGCGAAACAGGCCTTGCACTGGTTTTCTTTTCGTTCTTTATTGTGATGTACCGGGAAGGGTTACCTTCCATTATTTTGCTGGTGGGTTTTGCCATTGCTGCGCTGATTGTTGCAACGATAGTCATTCCGCCCAATACGCTGGCCATCATTCTTACAACTATAGCTGCAGGCATCATATATGTTTATCAGCGGCAGATCAAAAGAAACAGGGGCTTTTTGTTGGGTATTGTTGTTCTGTGGATTGTTTGTGTGGGTATACAGCGGTTTGCCGTGCCTTATATTTTTAAAAATGTATTGCAGAAGCACCAGGTAGAGCGTATCTATGATCTTTTTGGGAAGGATAATCCTTATGAAACAAAAAAAATAGAACTTACTGCAGAGGATGCTAAGAAGAAGAAAGAAAGCGGTACCAGCTATAATGTAAGACAATCCAAAATTGCCATTGGTAGTGGCAGGGTATTTGGAAAAGGCCTGCTGAATGCCACACAAACCCGTTATGATTTTGTACCCGAGCAGCGTACCGATTTTATCTTTTGTACGGTTGGAGAGGGATTCGGATTTGCAGGAAGCATTGTTCTTTTGGGCCTTTATCTTCTTTTACTTTTCAGGATAGTAACGATAGCCGAACGACAACGAAGTACCTTCAGCCGCTGCTATGCTTATGGTGTAGCTTCTGTTTTCTTTTTTCACATCGCTATCAACATGGCCATGACGGTGGGCCTGGCTCCGGTTATCGGTATACCACTGCCCTTCATCAGTTATGGGGGGACCTCCCTGCTTACATTCACCATGATGCTTTTTATTCTGATAAGGCTGGATGCTGACAGGCAGATGGTGCTTAGATAAAAGCCTTCCCCAACCCCTCCTTAAGAGGGGCTTTTAATCTCCTAAATTTGCAATCTCATTTAATCCCGGAAATATGCGGATTATTCCATTGTCAGAAGGCACTTTCACTATTGATAAAACAAAACTCTTTGTTCCATTTGATGAGGGATCTCATGATTTGAAAGAACGGCCTGCCGGCAGCCTGCTGGTGGAGATACAGCCTTTTGTTGTGGTTACTTCAAAAGATATTTTACTGCTTGATACAGGACTCGGGTTTGAAAAAAACGGGACGCTTCAGCTTCATCAAAACCTGATGAATGCAGGTATTAATCCGTCAGAGGTTACTAAAGTACTGCTGTCGCACCTGCACAAAGATCATGCAGGCGGTGTTGGCGTGGAAAGAGAGGGTTTAGGTTACCGTCTTTCCCTGCCCAACGCAAAATATTATGTGCAACGCAGCGAACTGGCTTTTGCCTTTGAAAAAGGATTCCCTTCATTTGTTACCGGAGAATTGGTATGCCTGCGCAACAATAGCCGGGTGGAATTACTGGATGAAGGCGGAATAATTGATGACTATATTGAATTTGCTGTTACCGGCGCCCATTCACCCTTTCACCAGGTATTCCTGATAAAAGAAGATGAACAAACCATCTTCTTTGGCGGTGATGACGCACCTCAACTGCAACAGATGAAGCATCGCTTTGTGGCCAAGTATGATTTTGACGGCCCAAAGGCAATGGAGTTACGGCAGCAATGGTGGAAGAAGGGGAGAACAGAAAACTGGGTTTTTCTGTTTTATCATGATGTGAAAAACCCGGTTTGGGATTTTAGCAAAAAATAAAACCGGCCTGTTGTCAGCCGGTCTTACCAATCTATGAAAAACACCAATATTAAATTTGTTTATTTATTGCAGCATGGAGCGGTTCCGGCGGAGGGGTTTGCCCTCTATCCTGTCTCTCCTGTTTTCCCGGATAATCTGTATGGCTTCCCGGCGAAAATCATCTTCATGCTTAAACACCTGGTTAGCCCTTTGCTCATCCATGATCTGGCGAAATTCTGTCCTGTAACGTAACCTGAGATCAATAATTTTCTGCTGAAGAACAAGCCTGTCGCCACGATAAGTACGGTGGGTTTGTGCAAATTCGCGGAAGTACCGGATAAATACCGGTGTGAACTTTTCGGCTTCACTGAGATTAAGATTCAGCCTTTTTTGTATATACTCCTGCATCCGCTCCCTGATCTTGTTTTCCTGCGGTGCAGGCCCTTCATTGTCGTTCTGCGCCATTACCGTAACACCCGGGGCGATTATCAACAGCGATATGATTAACCACTTTTTCATTTTCTGCCTGCTTAGTTTGTTATTAAAACATCTTCAACGTCTTCTGATTGTTCCTGGAAATCCCTCAACTCTTCATCAGAAATCTCACTCAGCAGTTGTTGTATCTCTTTTGATTTATTGTCGGTGCTGATCTGGGCTGTTTCAGTGCCATTGATATCAAGGAAATCGATCAGCTCCGCTTTCTGTGTATCATTCAGTTTCTTTACATCCTTTGAAACATTGGCCAATGCCCTGCCCCCGGTTTCTGGTTCACCACTGCCTTTGCTAAGTAAAAATCCGGTCATAAAAATAATTCCGGCTACTACAGCCGCTGCCGCATAGCGAAGCCAGCTGCGGCGGGTAATGGAAATAACTTTTGCCTCTGTTCTGCTTTCTTTGGCTGCAATATTACCGGCCAGGTTTTCAAAATATCCGGGGGGTACGCTGTACGGATTTTCTTTTTTCAGGCCGGCCAGTAAAGGTGCGATGCTTTCCGTTTCCTGCTGTGCAGTTTTACCTGTGCTGGTTACCGCATACTTAATGTTTGCGTTTAAACTTTCAAAATAACCGGCAGGTACGGTATAAGGCATTTGCCTGGATATGCTGCTGAGCAGCGGTGATAAATAAGACAACTCCTCAGCGGCATTGGCAGCTTCCATCGCCCTGATCCTGTTCAGCACCTGCGTTACAAGCCCCTCAAAATATCCGGCCGGAACGGAGTAGGTATTTTGGGGAATGCTGTTGCTCAACTGGCTTCCAAGTTCATTCAACTCCTGTAATATGTTGTCTCTCTGTGTCATTTTAGCTATTATAAGATTGGTTCATCCCTCCAAAGTTTAATGATTTAGCATATAATCCTCAATTTTTTTAACGGCGTGGTGATAGCTGGCTTTCAGGGCCCCTTCACTGGTTTCCAGTACCCGGCTCATCTCTTCATAGGGCATCTCATCATAATACCGGAGTGTAAAAACAACCCGCTGTTTTTCAGGAAGTTGCTGTATGGCCAGTTGCAATTTCCATTCCAGCCGCTTAGCGTCAAAATGTTTGTCGGCCTTTATTTTATTGCTCAGGCCGCTTTCCACATCGCTGAGGCTTACGGCGGTCCTTTTTTTCTGCTGTTCCAGGTAGGTAAGGCATTCATTGGTGGCAATCCGGTAAAGCCAGGTGTAAAGCTGGCTGTCTTCCCGGAAATTTTCCAGCCCGTTCCATACCCGGATGAGCACATTCTGGAGCACATCATTGGCATCTTCATGCTCCACCACCATGCGGCGGATATGCCAGTAAAGTTTTTTCTGGTATTTACGGATGAGGCTGGTGTAGGCTTTCTCTTTCGTAAGCGGGTTACGGAACTGAACAAGCAATTCACTATCGCTGGTCGTGGTCAGGGACATTAGTCAGGGGCTTTGATCCGGTTAGAATATTGGCAAATGGATTTGTTTAAATCGTAATTCTACTTAAAATATAAAAGCAGGCTCATTTTTAAAAAAACCTGCCTGATTCGTTTGAAACAATCTGTTAACCATTTTTTTTCCTGGCGATCACTTTCTCTGTTGCAGCCACAATATCCGGCACATCAAGTCCGTACTTTTTCAGCAGTTGCGCCGGAGTTCCGCTTTCGCCAAAAGTATCTTTTGTACCTACATATTCAACCGGTACGGGAAAATTTTTAGCAGCAACCTGCGCAATGGCATCGCCTAAACCACCAATAACATTATGCTCCTCGGCCGTAACGGCGCATTTGGTTTTGCGAAGAGATTTAATTACAGCTTCCTCATCCAAAGGCTTTATAGTGTGAATGTTTATCACTTCCACGCTGATACCTTTTTCCTGCAAAGCAGCCCCCGCCTGTATGGCATTCCACACCAGATGCCCGCAGGCAAAAATGGATACATCGGTTCCTTCTGAAAATACCTGTGCTTTGCCCACGATAAAATCTTCTTCTTTAGTAAAGATGGGCCATGCCGGGCGGCCAAAACGGAGGTATACCGGGCCCTGATAATCTGCAATAGCCTTAGTGGCGGCTTTAGTTTGATTGTAATCACAGGGAACAATGACCGTCATGCCCGGAAGCATTTTCATCAGTCCCATGTCCTCCAGTATTTGGTGTGTCGCACCATCTTCACCCAATGTAATACCCGCATGTGAAGCGCAGATCTTTACATTCTTTTCACTGTAAGCGATGGATTGCCGTATTTGGTCATACACCCTGCCGGTTGAAAAATTAGCAAAGGTTGTTGTGTAAGGAATTTTACCTCCGATGGTTAATCCCGCTGCTATGCCCATCATGTTTGCTTCTGCAATACCACATTGAAAAAAACGTTCAGGAAATTCCTTTATGAACTGGTTGAGTTTTAATGAGCCGGCCAGGTCTGCAGACAATGCCACTATATTTGAGTTTTTTCTTGCCGCTTCCACAATGCCATCGCCAAAACCGCTGCGGGTATCCTTGCTGCCGGTTGACTGAATTTCCTTTAATAACATGGGGGATATTTTGGGTGGGGCAAAAGTAAGGTTCGGTGATGAATAGGCAATAGATATTAGTTCAGATAGCCGGGCTGGCTTCCAAAAACCGTTTCGTCAGCTTTAAGCCGCTTTTCCCATTTCCAGGCGGTTGTCATAATATCATCAAGAGAGAAACGGACAGACCATCCAAGCATTTCTTTTGCCAGATCATTATTGGCATATATGGCTGCCACATCCCCGGGGCGACGACCCGCTTTTTCGTAATCCAGGTTTACATTACTCATTTTTTCAAAAGCATCAATAGCCTCCAGCACAGAAATGCCTTTGCCGCTACCCAAGTTAAATATTTCACAGGCAGACCTGTTCTTTTCTTTTTCGAGAAACTGAAGCGCCAGCATGTGTGCAGTTGCGATATCACAAACATGGATATAATCCCGGATACAGGAACCATCACGGGTGGAATAATCCGTACCGTAAACAAACATTTTGGGAAGCCGGCCAGCTGCCGTTTGGGTAATGGCCGGAATAAGATTTTCAGGTTTGCCCAACGGCATTTCACCAATAGCGGCCGACGGATGTGCCCCGGCCGGGTTAAAGTATCTTAGTATTATGGCATCGGTCTTTGAACTTTTTACAAATTCCCGTACAATTTGTTCTCCCATTTGCTTGGTGGCGCCATACGGGGATTGCGCTGGTTTCAGAGGAGTCTTTTCTGTTACAGGAACATTCTCAGGCTCGCCGTATACCGTGCAGGAAGATGAAAAGACGAAATGGGGTATTTCAAATTCCTGTACACATTTCAGCAGGTTGATGAGGGAACCCAGGTTGTTTTCAAAATACATCAGTGGGTTCTCCACCGATTCCCCCACTGCCTTATATGCAGCAAAATGAATAACGCCGCTGATATCATCATTTTCCTGGAAAATGGCAAAGGTGTCATCGAAATTGCAGAGGTCAACTTTGTAGTTCTTTATCTTTCGCCCGGTTATCTGTTCAATGCCTTTCAGGATGACGGGATTGGAACGGGAGTTATTGTCCACCGAAATAACATCGTAACCGTTTTCGATCAAATCAACCAGGGTATGCGAACCTATATAACCGCAGCCGCCTGTTACAAGTATCTTACTCATAAAAAATCCTGACAAAAGTCCGGATTTTTTATCAATAGAATGAAACCAAAGTCAACGATTGAAAAACAGAACAATGTAATAAACACCTGCCGCCAGCAATCCGCTTACCGGGATGGTTAATATCCAGGCCCAGAGCAGGTTTACCGTCACTCCCCAACGCACCGCAGATAATCGCTTGGTAGCGCCAACACCAATGATGCTCCCGGTAATGGTATGGGTGGTGGATACCGGGATTCCCATTTGCCCGGTAAAGAATAATGTATAGGCGCCCGCTGTCTCCGCCGCCACACCTTCCAGCGGCGTTACTTTGGTAATCTTTGTTCCCATTGTTTTTACAATTTTCCAGCCCCCGCTCATGGTGCCAAGGCCAATGGCCAGATAACAGGCGATGGGCACCCAGTTGGGCAGGTGGCTGAAGTCCTGTATGGCGCCGCTGGCGATAAGGGCTGCCCCGATAATACCCATTACTTTCTGCGCATCATTGCCGCCATGCCCGATGCTGAACGCTGCGGAACTGAACAACTGGAGTCTTTTGAACATCATGCTCAGACTGCGGGCAGTGGGATTTTTAAATTTTTCAGAATACAGGTATACCAGGCAGAAGAAGACGGACATTCCAACAATGCCCCAGGCGAAGATCCGGTTGTCTGATTTCAGAATATCTTTTTTAAATGTTTTTTCTACGCTGAAGGTTGCTATTTTATTTTTCACCTTCTCAGCATTTTGTTCTTTTATAGGATAAATACGCTGTACGGACGCAAAGGCGCTGTCAGCTGAAATCTTCCCGTCTAAATAAAGCTGAAGGGGCGCTTTGTAGTCTTCCGTCAGTTGTTTGGCTTTCCCGGCTTCTTCTTTTTTTGCCTTATCCTGTACAGACTGCGCTTCAAGAATGAGGTAATCATTGGCATTGCGGACATCATCTTTGAGCCGGCTAACTTCAATATCTTTCAGCCAGCCTTCTTCATAGGTTTTTTTGGCAATAGCAGATGCCCCCAGCCTGTCATAATCAGCAATCATCGGCCTGATATTTTTGTAGGTGGTGGTTGCCTTCTCCAGTTTGTTTCTGGCCAATGAAAGCTCTGCCAGCGCAGTGCTGTCTGCGGGTTTGGCTTTTAATTTTTCTTCCGCTGCTGAAATGTCTTTATTGTACTTATCAATTTTTAAAAATTTCTGAAGCCCTGTATTCATCTTGCTGTATTCAAACCGGTCGAACAGAAAGAAGGTAATGACAGTGGCTGCTGCAATAATGCCGAGGCGTATCCATACATTTTTCATTACGGTAACGATAGTGATAAAAATGGATACCACCATACCTATCAGCGGGGCGAGAAAAATAAAAAGAATGGTTTTGACGATGATCTGGCTTTCTACGATTTGATTCCAGGAAAGGCCCCAGCCCCGTGTCATCAATGCATGGCAGATGGCGGCGCCTGCAAAACCGCCGATCAGTGTGTGAGAGGAAGAAGACGGAATGCCATACCACCAGGTAAGCAGGTTCCAGATGATGGCTGCGATAAGACCTGAAAGAATAACGGGTAGGGTAATGAATTCTTTGTTCACCGTTTTGCTGATCGTATTGGCTACTGCATGGTCCTGGAAGATCCAATAAGCTGCAAAATTGAACAGGGCCGCCCACAGCACCGCCTGCACCGGCGTAAGCACTTTGGTGGAAACAATGGTGGCAATGGAATTGGCGGCATCATGAAATCCGTTGATATAATCAAAAGCAAGGGCCAGGATGATGATGGCGATAACTAAAGTGGTCATACAGCGGTAATTTGTTCTGGAGCAGGTGAATTAAAATACTTCATGTTAATCCATCAGGCGTATTTGATAATAATGGATTCTATCACATTGCTCACATCTTCGCATTTATCGGTAACAATTTCCATTACCTGATAAATATCCCTTTTTTTGATTACCTCTTTGGCATCGGACTCGGTATTAAAAAGGCGGTCAATACTGAAATCCAGCATATCATCCCCCTGGTTTTCGATGCTGTTGATTTTAACCAGCGCCTCGGTAATGTTCCGCATGTTTTTCATGTTGCGCAGCTCACCCACTGCCAGTTTTACCTGTTTGGTGCCCTCCTCTATCAGTTCGGAGAATTTGTGCATTCCGGGATCATTGGGATTAACTTTATAAAAGTTGATTTTTTTGGCGGCAGCATAAATGTAATCAGCCACATCGTCCAGCGAAGTGGCGAGGTAATGAATATCCTCGCGGTCAAAAGGGGTGATGAAGTTGCGTCCAAGTTCGGTGAAAATATTATGTGTCAGTTCATCATTGGCATGTTCCAGGTCTTCAATTTGTACAATCAGCGCCCCTCTTTTGTCAAAGTCAGCCTCTCCTACCACATTCCGCAACAAGGAGCCCATTTTAGCCACATTTTCGGCCACTTTTTCAAACAGCTCATAAAAGATTCTGTTCTTCGGCATAAAAATCTTCAGGAAGGAGTTAAGTGCCATAATAGTTGTTTTTGGCTCCGGTCATATAGTGGGCCGGAGTAGTTGCGAAAATACCGGGTAAGGGGTTCAGGGTTGCAGGGGTCCGGAGACTTCATAATTATTTAATATTAGAAATAAAATTAGGGTAATGATTCAATAATAAAGAAATTATATTGCGGCCGTTTTAAAACGAACTCATGGACAGGTTCCCAAAGCGTTTCCCCGGATTTTTTTTTGCATTTTTTTTAATTCTTACACCGCAGATTGGCAGCAGTCAGTATAACCCCGCCAACGGTTTCCTGGATGCCCGTTTTGGCAGACCTATCACATTTAGTTCAGCAGACAGTTCGTTTTCATTGAGTATTAGCGGAAGAATACAAAGCCTGGCCGAATCAAGATTTGACCTGAATAATAATGATAATAACTCGGTTGATTTCTCCATCCGCCGCCTTCGGTTAAACTTCGCCGGAAGCGCCATCAGCAAGCGTTTTTCTTACCGCATCCAGCTTTGTTTTTCCCAGCGGGATGTTTCATCGGATAATTCTGCCGTCGCCAATAATCTTTTTCTCCGGGATGCCATGCTTTTTTATGCGCCCAACAAACACTGGCGCTTTGGCTTCGGGCAAACCAAACTGCCCGGTAACCGCCAGCGGCAAACATCTTCCGGCAATCTGCAAATGGTGGACCGTTCCAACACTAATGCACTATTTACACTGGACAGGGATAAGGGTCTCTGGATAACCAATACCAATAAAGTAGGTAAACAGACAGTACTTAGTAATACATTAGCCATCAGTTCCGGTGAAGGCCGTATTAATTCTGACAGGTCAACCGGCTTATGTTATTCATTCAGATCAGAAATTCTTCCTTTTGGGGAGTTTAAAAACAACGGTGATTTTGTGGAAGCTGACCTCTTTTTTGAAGATAATCTGAAACTTTCAATAGGGTTTGTTTATAGTTACAATAATAAAACCAGCCGGGTAGCCGGACAACTGGGTGAATATCTCTACAACAATCAGCGGGCAGATATTCATTATTATGGCGCCGATTTCATGCTGAAGAAAAAGGGCTGGTCGCTGACAGGTGAGCTTTTCCGCCGTGTTTCAGATAATGGCATCAGTATTAATCCTTCCAATCCCTCAAAGGTAAACGCTGTGTACAGCGGCACGGGGCTGATGCTGCAAACCGGTTATCTTGTTTCCAAAACAAATGAAATTTCTGCCCGGTATGGGTTTACCAAGCCTGATAAAAGAGTAAGTAAATACCTGATCAGACAGCATGAATATATGCTTGGTTATTCCCATTATTTCTTCCGTCATAACCTGAAACTGCAAACCGATATTGGCTATTTGCAAAGCGCCGCACAGGATATACTTCAATGGCGGTTTACCGGTATTGTTACTTTTTAAGCTTTCTTAATATCTTTCAGAAATGAAAATGATATTTGTGGTTGCCGTTTGGATACTATTGCTGTCCTGCAGAAACTCCGCCATTACCAAAAAACTCAAAGGCTCCGACAGTCTTGTTATTACCTTCAATGCACCCAACAGCGACTCCGTCATTAATACCGTCAGCACAACGGAAACCAAAGCCATACAAAAGCTGGCCCGGTTTCTTGATGGAAAACCTTCAGATAAGAAAGACTGCGGGTTCGATGGCAATATGCTCTTCTTTAAAGCCGGGATACAGGTCATGCCTGTTGTGTTTAAATACAGTAAGACGGATTGCCGTCAGTTTACCTATGATCTTGATAATACCGTGATGAAAACCGGGATGAGTAACGAAGCTGCTGATTTCTTAAAAAGCCTTGCTGAAGGAAAAAACTGGTATTGATTCCAGGGGAGTTTATACATTTTCGTCATTAAAAGATAACAGAATGCTGTCAATGGCCGGGCTCACTTTCCGGCAACTTACCCCCGCCTTGTCGAGCATCAGCTTTGAAGCAATGAAAATATCATTGCCGGCATACTTATCCGATAAATAGATTACTTCAGTAATACCGGCCTGGATAATGGCTTTTGAGCATTCGTTGCAGGGAAACAGCGCTGTGTAAATACGGCAGCCGTGCAGGTCCATGCCAATATTATTAAGTATGGCATTCAGTTCTGCATGGCAGACATAAGGATATTTGGTTTGCAAAAAATCACCCGCTTTATCCCAGGGAAATTCATCATCATCACAGCCCGCCGGTAAACCATTATAGCCAGCGCCTACTATCTTGTTCTTTTGATTAACAATGCAGGCACCCACCTGTGTGCCCGGATCCTTGCTCCTTTTGGCAGATAATAACGCCACACCCATAAAATATTCATCCCAGGAGATATAGTTCTTTCTTTTTGACATGACGGAAAGTTAGGCGAAAATTCAGTCTTTCCTTGCATCCAGCGTAAACCCAACCGTCGTGCCCACATGCTCTGTACTGCGCACATGGATGGTTTGGCCATGGGCTTCAATAATGTGTTTGCAGATGGAAAGACCAAGACCGCTGCCGCCCATATCAATGCTGCGGCTTTCATCCGTGCGGTAAAAACGTTCAAACAGGCGGTGCAGATGCTTTTCGCCTATGCCAATGCCGTCGTCGGTGATTTCAACAAGGATATGTTGTCCGTCAGTTTTGTACATACTGGCTGTAATATTTCCGCCCTGTTTTCCGTATTTGATGGAATTTTCCACCAGGTTCGTCAATACTTGTCTAATTTTTTCTTTGTCGGCAAAAACCGTCAGGGGAGACTCACAACCTTTTTTTATACTGCTTTGTATTTGCTTTTCTTCTGTTTTAATGGATATGTTTTCAAAAACGTCTTTTATCAAATCCTGTATAACGAAATTTTGTTTATAAAGTACCAGTTCACCTCTTTCAAGGCTTGATATTTCGTCAAGGTCATTCAGCAGGTGGGTGAGGCGGGCCACATTTTTGGCAGTTTTTTCCAGGAACCTTTTGTTCACCTCCGGGTTGCTGAGAGCGCCGGCCAGCAGCGTATCCACATAGCCCTGAATGGCGAATACCGGGGTTTTAAATTCATGCGAAAGGTTTTGCAGAAACTCTTTCCGGAACTGCTCATTGCGCCTCAGCATTTCCAGCTGTTCTTCATTTTCCGCCCCCCATTTTTCCACATCTTCCCGCACTTCGTCCATACTTTTTTGCGGCAGTACATATTTATAATACGTTTCTTCTTTTTTGGTGGCCTTGGTTTTGTTGATGAATTTATAAATGAGTTTTATTTTCCGGTAAATGAACCTTTCCAACACAAACAGGATTAAAAAATAACTGCCTGTTAAAAAAATCAGAAAGGAAACAACCGTCCAGAGCCATTTTTTTTCAACAGCATACACCAGCAGGCTCTCCGGCAATGCCAGGATAAGCGCTGTAAAGAATGCTAACCGTTTGGGTGAAACGTTTTTAGTGGAGAACATCACAAGTTCATGGTTGATGGTTCATGGAAAGTACACACAAAAATAGTGAGATTGGCTATAAACAAAGAGCTATGAACTTTACTTACAGTTCAAATTTATACCCAACTCCTTTTATGGTAGTGATGCAATCAATGCCGAGTTTCTGACGAACCTTGCGGATATGCACATCAATAGTGCGGTCGCCCACAATCACATCATTGCCCCATACCTGGTTCAAAATTTCATTGCGCTGGAAAACACGGCCGGGTTTCAGCGCAAGAAGGTACAGCAATTCAAATTCTTTTTTGGCCAGCACTACTTCCGCATCACCCACTTTTACAATGAACCGCTCCGGGTCTATCGTCATATTCTCTATGTTCAAAGGCCGCACTTCTGTTTTGTTTAGTCTGCGGAAGAGGGCATTAACCCGGCTCAGAAAAACTTTCGGGCTGATGGGTTTGCTGATATAATCATCCGCACCGGTTTCTAAACCTTTTATTTGTGTGTCTTCATCATTCAACGCTGTAAGAAAGATGATCAGCGTTTCTTTAAATGCAGGCTGAGCCCTTAAAAGCCGGCAAACTTCCACCCCGGTTTTTTGTGGCATCATTACATCCAGGATGATAAGATCAGGCTGATGACGGCGGGCTTTTTCAATAGCTTCGTCACCATCACCGGCAGTAATAACTTCATAACCTTCATTTAACAGGTTGTATTTGAGTATTTCTAAAATATCCGGTTCGTCATCAGCTATCAGCACTTTCCTGAGCCTGGTTTCCATCCTGCCAAAGTTTGCACAAACCTAATGGGAAAAAGGCTGGCAGTAAAATTCAGACAAAGCGGTTTACCGAGACTTAATAAAAACTAAATACCCCTGTCAGGGTACCTAAACTAGAAGCATCCCTGCAGGCTTTATTCCCGTCTGTTTCACTATAAAGGCTTCAAATCCGGCCAATTAAGGAAGGGTTAGTAACTTTGGGCTTCTATCCTTATGATAATAACTAAAAAATACCTTATTATAGTATTGGGGCTGTTGATCGCCGGTTTGGCAAACTCCCAGGGCGTAAGTAAAACCGATACTCTGAAAATTCCGGGCGATTACAGGCCCGAATTCAGACGGCAACGTAACCATGATGCCATTGATGGAGAACAAAAATCTATTCTTGCAGCTGATGGCCATGCCGACAAGCAATTCACTCCTTCGGCCGATGAAGACGTTAATTTTCTTATTACTCAGGCGCTGGTGAAAAAAGTGGATGCTATTCAATATCTCATAGAGACCGATAAACTTTTTGACCACAGGCTTAAAGTGAATTATCTCTTCGGGCTGGAAGGTATACTGAAATATTTCAGACAAAACTGGAAACCCAGGTCAGACCTGAAAATAAACCCTGTCAGCCTTCCCCTCATCATTCATGCTTACGAGGAATGTATGGCGCTGGACAGAAACGGTCAGTCCATCCGCGACGTGGCAGACCGGCTGCCCTATGATGCCGGCATGGTATTGATCAATGCAGGAATTTTTGAAAAAAACCCCGGTTATCGGGATATTAAAAACAAACTGGTACTGAAATACTGTACACTCTATCCTAAGAAAACTTTTGTCGTTCTTACCCAAAATCCTGAACTGCCTTTTGCCGACAGCCTGATTAAAGCGGTGGCCCAGCGTTACCCCAAACAGCTGTACGATTATGCACAGGCGAATAATAAACTGGGTAATACCATCCGCAATATTGTGGATGACAAATTTGTAAAAACGGTGGTCAGGATGGCCCGCAGCAAAGATGGTCAGCAGTATTTCTGTTTCCTGGATAATATCATGAATGATAAACTCAGCTTTGATGAAATTGATGCCGCCAAAGGCGACTCTGTATTGTACTACAAGCTGCTGGTGAAAACCCGGATGGACTATGCCCGCAGGTTGTTGGATAAAGACACTGCTTTTGAGATCGGAACCCTTACAGAGAGGTTAGAACGTAAAGCAAAAGAAAATTTTGTGAATATCATCAACGCCCTGCATGATGTAGGAAACTTAGAAGTCCGGTTCCGGTCTGTTCAGCCGCTCAGCCCGGAAGAATTATACTATCTCGCCGTTTCATCCGACGGCTCCATTTACACATCCAGTTTCGTAAAAGGCGTTTACCCGCAAATGATGAGGAAAATCAATAACCGGGGCGACTCGCTGCTGCTTTCCCTGAATTTTGACCGGTACAGAAAATTCATCAAAATGTGCGCAGGGTTTAATACGCTGAATGATTTTCTTTCCACTTTTCCTCCCAGGAAAGACCCGGGTGATGAGAGTGATGCTGAAAAACTGATGAAAGCATTTGTAAGCCGGCTGGAAATCGGGAACGGTACCGAAGACGGCGTGGATGTAGCGGATTCGTATGCCAGTATTGCCGAAACACTGAAACCCCTGGCAGTGGAAATGCTGAAAAATGTGCAACTGAATTATATAAGAAACGAAACCGCCGGCAACAAACGGGGCATGGTTATCTATAATATTCTTAACAAGCTTTTCCTTTCTGCCGATTCCACACAAAAAATTGACCTCACAAATGAACTGGGTATACCCCCTGTATATGAAGTGCCATACACGGCACTGGCGAATGATACCGGCCGGGTGGCGGTGCAATTATTTATTTATGGTGATAAAGACGGAATGGGAGTATTTCCCGGGCTTGTCAATATGTTCAATAATGCCAACTGGAAAATAGATGGCAGTAGCAAACAATGGGTCACTATCACATCCGTCAAAGGCAAGCCGGTTGCCTTGTATATGAACCGCCCTTTACCGGAAGAGACCAATGAAGATGCGCTGGCACAAAAAGCCCTGTGCGAATACCTGCAGAAAAATAACATGGTGCCCACCGTGACCATCAACAGAGGGCACAGTTACAATGCACCTTACACTATTGAACAGATGTCAACTGCATCCAAGATTGTTTTCATGGGTTCCTGCGGCGGTTACCGGATGATACATGATATACTGGAAAAAGCACCCGATGCACATATTATAGGCACCAAGCAAATTGCTGACGCACCGGTAAATAACCCCTTCCTGAAACTGATTATGGAGAAACTACGAACCGGAAGTGATATCGAATGGATACCCTTCTGGATTGAATTGGGCAAAATGGCCACCGACCCGATTTTTGCAGATTATGTTCCCCCCCACAAAAACCTGGGAGCTTTATTTATTAAAGCATATAAAAAAGCCATGGGTGACGAGTAGCAGCTGCTACTGAGCGCCGTTCGGGATATTGCTTTTCCATCTTTCTCCACTTCGCTTAGCTTTGCTGCTTCTTTAATTGTTCAGGTTGCCGGATACAAAAAAAACATTTTTTGACTTTGCACTGTTGCGGCGGGTATTTCGCTATGCAGCCCCGTACAAAAAGAAATTTTACCTTTCAGTGATGCTGGCTGTTCTGCTGGCTGTTATTACACCGGTGCGGCCTTTTCTTATCCAGGAAACGGTGAATAAATATATTGCTGGCCAGGCAGTAGCCATGCTTGTCAATATTACCATTATACAGATAGGGCTCATATTGGTTGAAACGGCCATGCGGTTTCTTTTTTCGTTTACTACTGCTGAACTGGGTCAATCGGTAGTCAGGGATTTGAGAGTACAGACCTATCAAAAAATCATGGGACTGAATCTTACACAGTTTGACCGCACACCCATCGGCACCCTTACTACACGAACCATTAACGACATTGAATCCATTAACGATATTTTTGCTGATGGCCTGGTACCTATCATTGCCGACCTTCTTTCTATTGTTTGTGTACTGGGCTATATGTTCTGGACCGACTGGCAGCTCACACTGATAGCACTTATACCTTTCCCTATCATTCTTATTGCCACCTGGTATTTTAAAGAGAGTATCAACAGGTCATTCTTCAAAGTGAGAAATGCAGTGGCGGCGCTCAATGCATTTGTACAGGAACACCTTACCGGCATATCAATCGTTCAGGCTTTTGCTGCGGAAGAAAAGGAGTTTAATAAATTCAAAAAGATCAACAAAGAACACCGCAATGCCAATATCAGGGCCATTTTCACCTATTCGGTTTTTTTCCCGGTGGTGGAAATAGTGCTGGCATTATCCATTGGTCTGATTGTTTGGTGGACCGCCGGGGAAGCTTTGCGGCTTGAGCAGGGACAGCAGGGTACGGTCATTGCCTTTATTCTTTGCCTTAATCTGCTGTTTCGTCCGCTCCGGGTCATCGCAGATAAATTCAATGTGCTGCAAATGGGGATCATCGCCGGTGAAAGAGTGTTTAAAGTGTTGGACAATGAAGATTATGCCGAGGATAACGGGACCCGGGCTCCTGAAAAAATTCAGGGAAAAATAGATTTTGAGAATGTATGGTTCGCTTACACCGATGAGCATTATGTACTGAAAAATGTTTCTTTTCAGGCAAAGCCCGGAGAAACAATTGCTATCGTGGGCCATACGGGCAGCGGTAAAACAAGTATCATCAGCCTGCTGAACCGTCTCTATCATATTCAGAAGGGAGCGATAAAAATTGACGATATAAACATTGAGGAGTATAAACTGGAAAACCTGCGGAGTAACATTGGAGTAGTATTGCAGGATGTGTTTTTATTTTCCGGTTCGGTGCTGGACAATATCACCCTGCGAAACCCGGCCATTTCCCGTGAGCAGGTGATACAGGCGGCCAATCTGATTGATATGCATGAATTCATCATGCGGCTGCCCGGTGGTTATGATTATAATGTGATGGAAAGGGGCGCCACTTTATCGCTTGGGCAACGTCAGTTGCTTTCGTTTATCAGGGCGGTATTATACAATCCGTCTATACTGATTCTTGATGAGGCCACCTCATCGGTTGATACGGAAAGTGAAATGCTGATCCAGCATGCCATAGAAACACTGATAAAGGGAAGAACCTCGATAGTGATTGCTCACCGGCTTTCCACCATCCGCAAGGCACACCGGATTATAGTGCTGGATAGGGGTGAAGTAAAGGAAACCGGCACTCATGAAGAACTGTTGCAGAAGGACGGATTTTACAGCAAACTTCATGAGATGCAGTTCGAAAAAAAAGCCAGCCTGGCGAAAGAATGATACCGGCTCATGGCTCTGATAATCAGCAACTCAGAACCATGATCAGTTCAATTGACATTCGCCCGGATTTAAGTTCCTGAAAATATCCAAATTCCTTTCTATCGCCGCCCATTTTCACTTTCACACCCTTATCTTTGCGCCAAATTTCGGGATGGGTATGGCTTCCAGATTAATGAAATCCTTTACTGTAGCGGCTTTCAGCATTTTTTTCACCCTCTTTTCCGTAAATACATTCGCCGGCGGGGGAGAAAATGATTCAACCGGGAAAGAAGAGAACAAGTTCAATGCTGCGGAGGTCATTTTTGGGCATATCCTCGACGGGCATGAGTTCCATTTCTTTGATATCGGCAGCGGCGAACATAAAAAACCAGTAAGCATTCCGCTCCCCGTCATACTTTATTCCCCTCAGAGAGGCCTGGATGTATTCATGTCTTCCAGATTCCATCATGGGCATAACCCTTACAAAGGTTATCGGTTGCTCAACACCCATTACGTGGATTCACTGGAAAAGGCGGGGGTTGATATTAAGAAAGAAGGGTTATATGCCGGAAAAATTATTCCGCTGGATGCCGGTGGCAATTGGGATAAATCGGTAAAAGTGTATGATTTCTCGCTTACCCGTAATGTGGTACAGATGATCCTGTCGCTGACCCTACTTTGCTGGATCATGATCTCCATTGCTAAAAGATACAAGCGGGGAGAAGGGGTAACTACTGCGCCCAATGGCTCTCAAAACCTGCTGGAGCCTGTTATCACATTTGTAAGAGATGAAGTGGCAAAACCCAACCTGGGGCATAAATATGAAAAATACCTTCCTTACTTACTAACCGTTTTCTTTTTCATCCTTATCAATAATCTTTTTGGCCTGATTCCCGGTTCAGCCAACGTAACAGGAAATATTGCTTTTACACTGGTGCTCGGTCTCATTTCGTTTATTGTAATACTGTTTAGCTCAAAGACACATTACTGGGGACATATCTTTAATCCTCCGGGTGTTCCTTTTGGAGTAAAACTGATTCTTGTTCCGGTTGAGATACTGAGTGTGTTTATCAAGCCCTTCGCCCTCATCATCCGTCTTTTTGCCAACATGGTGGCCGGGCATATCATTATCATTTGCCTTATTTCACTCATTTTCATTTTTGCAGGACTGAACGTTTATGCCGGCTGGGGAACTACCGTTTTCTCTATCGGCTTTACCATATTTATTTATTTCATTGAAATCCTGGTGGCATTTATCCAGGCTTTCATTTTCTCGATGCTGACGGCTGTGTTTGTCGGTCAGGCATTTGAGGGCGGGCATGATGAGGCGCATCATCATGAACCGGCCAAAGCATAGGACAGTTTTATTCACTATAAAAACAAGAATCATGGATTTATTGAATTTAATTCTGCTTGAAGTTCCAAAAGTTCAGAACGCAGGCGGCGCAATCGGCGCCGGCCTCGCAGCCATTGGCGCCGGTATCGGTGTTGGCCAGATTGGTAAAGGGGCTGTTGAAGCTATTGCCCGTCAGCCGGAAGCGCTGAACGACATCCGCAGCAACATGATCCTTACTGCAGCCCTTGTAGAAGGTGCTGCCCTGTTTGCGATCATTGTGGGCTTTCTTGCAATGGTGTTGTAAGAAACCAATTACTGCATCCAAAGCACAGGGCGGAGGATGCAGTTTTGCCCTGTCCCGGTTCAATGAACGTTTAATAAAAACATTCAATACAATAAAAAATGTATCTCTTAGGATTACCTCCGCTGCTTACGCCTGATTTCGGCCTGCTGATATGGACACTTGTTGCGTTCCTGATTGTGTTGTTCATACTGAAAAAATATGCATGGCCTGCCATTATTAAAGGACTTAAAGACCGCCAGCAATCCATTGCTGACTCACTGGCCACAGCTGAAAGGGTGAAATCTGAAATGGCACAGTTGAAAAGCGAAAACGAAGCGCTGCTGGCATCCGCAAGGGAAGAAAGGGCAAAACTGCTGAAGGAAGCAAGAGAAACAAAAGACAGGATTATTAATGAATCTAAGGAGCAGGCAAAGACTGAAGCCGGCAAAATCATCACCGAAGCACAGGCAGCCATTAATGCACAAAAAATGGCAGCGCTTACCGAAGTAAAAAACCAGGTAGGCAAGCTGGTCATCGAAGTAAGTGAAAAAGTGCTTCGCCGTGAACTGGAAAACAAAGCGGCGCAAGAAGCCCATATAAAGGGGCTGGTGGGTGACGTAAAACTGAATTAAGTAACAGCAGTAATATAGCAATATGCCGAATCCCCGTTTAGCTGCCAGGTACGCCAAATCCCTGCTGGACCTTTCTGTGGAACAAGGTCAGCTGGAGGCCGTATATGCCGATATGCAATGGCTGCAGGCCGTATGCAAAAACAGCAGGGAGTTTGTGAGCATGCTGCGTAGCCCCGTTATCAGCAGCGATAAAAAGGAGAAAATTGTAGAAGCTGTTGCAAAGGGAAAAGTAAGTGCACTGACCACCGCTTTTACCCGCTTGTTGGCCGTAAAGCACCGCGAAAGTTTTTTGCCCGAAATAGCCACCGCCTTTATAAACCAGTATAAAGCACACAAAAAAATTTATACCATAAAACTTACAACGGCAGTTCCTGTAAGCGATGCGGTAAAGACTAAAATCATTGAGCAAATCCGAAATACCAGCGAGATGCGGGACATTGAACTGGAAACTTCGGTGAACAGCAACCTTATCGGCGGGTTTGTGCTGCAGGCCGGGGATAAATTGGTGGACGCCAGCGTTGCTTATGATTTAAAACTGGTAGCCCGCCAGTTTGACAACAACGACTTTATTTACAAGATTAAATAATACAACGATAAACAACATACTATGCCAGAGATTAAACCAGATGAAATATCAGCCATTCTGCGCCAGCAGCTAAGCAATTTTAATGCACAGGCCGACCTGGAAGAAGTAGGTAGTGTATTACAGGTAGGCGATGGTATTGCCCGTGTATATGGCCTGGGCAATGTTCGTTATGGCGAACTGGTGGAGTTTGAAAACGGGGTAAGGGCCATTGCGCTTAACCTTGAAGAGGATAATGTGGGGGTGGTACTCATGGGTGAAACCGGCGGCATACAGGAAGGGACAAAAGTGCGCCGCACCGGGCAAATTGCATCTATAAAAGTAGGTGAAGGAATGGTGGGCCGTGTGGTAAACACTTTGGGCGAACCTATTGACGGAAGAGGCCCTGTTGCCGGTGAACGTTATGAAATGCCGCTTGAAAGAAAAGCTCCGGGTGTGATTTTCCGTGAGCCGGTAAAAGAACCACTGCAAACAGGTATTAAGGCGATTGATGCTATGATCCCTATTGGCCGTGGTCAAAGAGAATTGGTAATTGGCGACCGCCAAACCGGTAAAACAGCTATCTGTATTGATACCATCATCAACCAAAAAGAATTTTACCAGGCAGGCAAACCGGTATATTGTATCTACGTAGCCATTGGGCAAAAAGCATCCACCATTGCCGGTGTGATGAAAACCTTGCGGGATGCAGGCGCCATGGATTATACCATTATCGTTGCAGCTTCCGCCAGCGACCCTGCCCCGCTTCAGTTCTATGCACCGTTTGCCGGTGCGGCTATTGGTGAATTCTTCCGTGATACCGGAAGACCTGCATTGATCATTTATGATGACCTTTCAAAGCAGGCGGTAGCTTACCGGGAAGTATCATTGTTACTTCGCCGCCCCCCCGGCCGTGAAGCCTATCCCGGTGATGTATTTTATCTGCACAGCCGCTTACTGGAAAGGGCTGCAAAAATTATCAGCGACGATAATGTGGCCAAAAATATGAACGATGTGCCTGAGAGCATCCGGCATAGGGTAAAAGGCGGTGGTTCGCTGACTGCCCTGCCGATTATCGAAACACAGGCAGGTGACGTATCAGCTTATATCCCTACAAACGTAATTTCAATTACCGATGGGCAGATATTCCTTGAGTCGAACCTGTTCAATGCCGGTATTCGCCCGGCTATTAACGTAGGGATCAGCGTAAGCCGTGTGGGTGGTAATGCACAGATCAAATCCATGAAGAAAGTGGCGGGTACACTTAAACTGGATCAGGCCCTGTACCGTGAGCTGGAAGCCTTTTCCAAATTCGGCGGCGACCTGGATGCAGCCACCAAAAATGTACTGGACAAGGGAGCCCGCAATGTTGAAATTTTGAAGCAGCCGCAATATGCTCCCTTTTCTGTTGAAAAGCAGGTGGCCATAATTTATCTCGGAACGCAGGGACTGTTGAAAGATGTGGCTGTGAAAAATGTTAAAGCTTTTGAAGAACATTTCCTGATGGAAATGGAAAACAAACTGCCGGAGGTGATGGCCGAATTCAACAAAGGTAACCTGCCGGAAGATGGCCTGAAGAAAATGGTGGAAATGGCGCAGGGAATTATCCCGCAATACAAGTTGTAATACTTAAGTATACTGCATTTTCAAAATCCTGCTCCGGCAGGATTTTTTTTGGAATACTACCTGCACAAATATTAGAAATTCTACGATTTTAGATTTCAACTGCCGTTGATTATCACCACCAATCGTATTTATACTACATAAAATACGGTAACCGGCACGAAAAATTTCCCGAAAACCTTGCAAGTAAAAAAACTGCGTATTATGTTTGTGTCAGAATCGAACAATCCCTGAGAAAACAACGTAATCCGACCATGAAACAAACTAATCCTTATACCGGAAAATTTCAACCGGTCAGTTTCATCTCCGCAAAGTAGGGTTTCATTGTATCTCGTTGATGAGTTCGGCAACCGTAACAAGATTTTTACGTACCCTAATATGAAAACAATGAAAGCATCTTTATTCCGCTTTCGGCAAATTAGTATCTCAGCTATAAAAAGAAGCCGGTATTTGTTCTTTAAACCAGTTTCGATATTAGTTGTGGCCTTGTGCCTTTGGTCGGGTTCGGTGTTTGCGCAAACCAATGTTACAGTCCTGTACCCTGTAAGCATGGCTTACAGCAAAACCTACACTTACCAGGTTTGTAGTGCAGGTAACCGTGCAATCAACCATTTTGTAATCGGCCTACCCACTTGTATTACTGCAGGGGATATAGATTCCGTCTTTACCGACAATATACTTACAACAGGCTGGGAAATAAACAACGATCCTACATGTTATAGCAGCTATGGCTTAAAAATTCCCACTAATATTGAGCCAACAAAGTGTAAGGTGTTAAAGTTTGTTTTAAAACAGGTGAGGATTGTTACAACAGATTTCTGGTATAGCAAAACCGCCAACTCATGTCTGCAGGGCGGGCCCGGGAATGCCCCTTCCTGCAGCATTTTGCCGAGTGCCACCCTGCCGGTTAAAGTAGAACTTACTTTTAATACCCGTGATTACAAACTGCCGAAAGGCATCTCCATTGACTATGACAACGGGACTGAAAAGAACAAAAAAGAAACAGCGGCTAAAAAAGGGCGGGTCGAAATAACTTACTCCGGCTATGTTATCAATAAAGGGGTGCCGGATGCGGTATTCCAATAATCTTATTCTTCTATCGCTTCATCCTTGGCATTGGCAAGTACCGAAGGTGTCATTTTTTTCAGGGGATTTTTCCTGTTTTCATCATAACCGTTTCGCCGGTTAATGATATCAATACATTCAAATAAAGCGGTAAGAAAAGAAGAATTATCCGCTTTATTTTTCCCGGCAATGTCAAAAGCCACTCCATGATCGGGTGAGGTTCTTACGGCGGGCAGGCCGGCCGTATAGTTAAACCCTTCGCCGGATGCCAGAGTTTTAAAAGGTATCAGGCCCTGGTCATGGTACATGGCCAGCACCGCATCAAACCGTTCAAAACTCCGGCGGGCAAAAAATGCATCAGCGCTGTAAGGCCCCACTACCAGCATGTTGTTATTCTTGGCCTCTCGGACAGCGGGCTTGATGATGTTTTCTTCTTCATTGCCGATAAGCCCTTCATCGCCTGCATGCGGATTAAGCCCCAGTACGGCAATGCGGGGTTTGTCAATTCCAAAATCTTTTTGCAGGCTTTGATGAATAATATTCAGCTTGCTGAGTATTTTTTCTTTAGTGATGTGTTTGGTGATTTCGCCAACCGGTACATGTTCAGTAACCAGGGCCACACGAAAATTACCGGCACAAAGCATCATCACCACATCGGGCACACCAAAAATGCTTTTCAGGTATGGTGTATGTCCTGTATAGCTGAACTCAGCCGATTGAATATTTTTTTTATGAACAGGAGCTGTTACCAGCCCTTCAATATGCTTTTGTTTAAGGGCGGCCACAGCTGTTTGTAATGAAAGGATGCCATATTTACCTCCCGTTTCATTTAGCTGGCCGGGAGTAATTACCACTTCTGCCTCCCAGCAATGAAACAGGTTAACCTGTTTGTGGTTGAGCCGGCTGAACTCCCGGGTGTTTTGGTAATTAAAATTGAATTCAGGAACTGATTTTCTGTAAAAATTAATAGCCTTATTGGAGGCAAATATGACCGGGGTGCATTGTTCAAGAATGCGGTTATCCGAAAAAGTTTTAATGATGAGTTCAATGCCGATACCATTCAGGTCGCCGCAGGAAACACCAATGACAGGTTTACCGGAAATCATTTTTGGTTGATAAAGAGGTAAAAATAGTGAATTTCAGCCTTTAATTATAAAGGGAATAAGTAAAAACCCCGGATGGCAATGAGTGTTTTACGATAAGCCGCTGTACTAGTACTTAATTATGGATGAAAGATTACGCAGGTGTTGTATTTCTAAGTGGAAACGCTGATTTTAGTAGCCGGAAACACGAAATAGGTTGTGAGCAGGGTTGCAGATTTTTAGTATATTTCCTTATCATCTGAAAAACCAGTGACCAAATTCAATTCCATGAAAAGAGCCTGCAACCTGCTGGTATTTACAGCAGTTTACCTATACTATTCCTAAGACCAGTCTTCCGGCTACCGTATCAGCACATGCTGAAGTGGTAGCCTATAATGCCGGCGGACAGATTATATTCTCACAAACCGGCTGGGGACAAGGCGAACAAATTAATGACGGCGGTTCATGGGCCATGAAATTTGGCTATTGCCCCGCTTACGAATGTGAAGACATCCGGTAAGCAAATACCTTCTTTTAATTTCAAAAAGGGTTGCCATCCGGCAGCCCTTTTTGATTACAGGATGCCTGTTCCATTTACATTTGCATAGTGTACACACTAAAAAAATCACTGGGGCAGCATTTTCTGAAGGATGACAACATCTGCCGTAAAATTGTGGCAGCATTGCAGCAGCATCTCTTTTCACAATTGCTGGAAGTGGGCCCGGGGGGCGGAGCGCTGACTAAATATTTACTTGAACTGAATGGGGTGGATTTTAAAGCCGTTGAACTGGATGAAGAAAAAATTTCGTACCTGCTTGCTGAATTTCCCGGACTAAGCGGAAAACTAATTCATCAAAATTTTCTGGAAATTGATAAACCCTTTAATGGCAAATTCACGGTGGTGGGTAATTTCCCTTATAATATTTCCACCCAGATTTTGTTCAGAATCCTGGAATGGAAAGATGCTGTAGAGTGCATGGTGGGCATGTTTCAGAAAGAAGTGGCACAGCGGGTAGCCGCCGGGAAAGGAAGTAAAGTTTACGGAGTCACCAGTGTGCTGGTGCAGGCATTCTTTGATGTGGAGTATCTTTTTGATGTACATGAAAGATGCTTTCAGCCGCCGCCAAAAGTAAAAAGCGGGGTAATCAGGCTGTTGCCCCGCAGGGAAAGATTGCTGATGAAAGGGGATAAGGATTTTTTTTTATTGGTAAAGACAGCCTTCAACCAGCGAAGAAAAACACTCCGTAATCCGCTCAAAGGGTTGTTCGATGCAGCTACACTGGAAAATGAAATATTTAATAAAAGGGCAGAGCAATTATCGGCAGAGCAATTTGCCGGTCTTAGCTTTAAAATGAAATGAAGAAAGTTATTGTAACGGGCAAAGCCCACACCTATTTAATGGATACCCTTCAGCAAAAAGGGTATGAAGTATCCTATCAGCCTGCTATTACTTATGATGAACTCTTTAATTGCATCGATGAGACCGAAGGGCTGGTAGTAACCACGAGGATTAAAGTGGATCAGCAACTCATTGACCGGGCCGTATCGCTGAAATGGATAGGCAGGCTGGGCAGTGGTATGGAACTGATTGATGTAGCCTATGCCACCGGCAAAGGCATTCAATGTGAAAGCAGCCCGGAAGGCAACCGCAATGCAGTAGCTGAACATTTGCTTGGAATGTTACTCGCATTAATGAACAGGATACATTCCTCCAGCAATGAAATAAAACAGGGTTTATGGAGAAGGGATGAAAACCGGGGCACAGAGTTACATGGTAAAACAGTGGGGATTATCGGTTTTGGCAATACGGGCAGCCAGTTTGCCCGGCTCTTGCAGCCATTTGATGTTACAGTTCTTGCTTTTGATAAATATAAATATGACTTCAGCAGCGGATACATTAAAGAGGCCCGCCTGGAACAAATATGCCGGTATGCTGATGTAATAAGTTTTCATGTGCCGCTTACAGAAGAAACATTCCACATGGGCAATAAGGTATTTTTTGATGCCCTGGAACGAAAACCCTGGTTACTGAACACCAGCCGCGGTAAAGTGGTGAAGATCGGCCACCTCGTAAATGCGCTCATTGAAAAGAAAATTGCCGGGGCGGGGCTTGATGTGCTTGAAAACGAAGAATTGAATACTTACACTCCCATTGAAAAAGAGCACCTGAACTGGCTGCTGGATCAGCCAAATGTTATCATTACACCGCATATTGCCGGTTACAGCACAGAAGCAACTTATAAAATGGCTGCTATTTTGCTGGAAAAGCTGGGGATTTCCTGAAAAAACTGAAAATAAAAACCCCCTGTGTAGAGATTTTACCAACTTTCAGGCTTCCCAATTCTTCCCTTTAATATAGTTGTACGGGATTAATCCTGCTTCCGGAAACAAGTCACAACCCCTTTTTTAACTTCAAAAACAATTACAATAAGAAAATTAGTAATGGCCTTTTTTGCGGTTATGGTTATGGCATCCTGCAACAATGAAAAGAAGGATGACAAACAGGACGACAATAAAAAAGAAACAGTTAAAAGCGGAAGCGATGTCAGCCTGCCTTATAAAACCGAGTACTCCAGCTTTAGTATGGGCGATCCCAGTCATACCAAACTGGTACTTGATTTTTACAAAACATTTGAAGAGAACAGGATGGATGATGGTAAAGCCATGCTGACTGATTCTGTAGCCGTAAATTTTGCAGACGGAAGCAAATTTATGGGTACTAAAGACAGTTTGATTTCCATGGGCAAACAATACCGTTCAGCTTATGCGGATGTAAAAATTACCATTGATGCCTGCATAGTGGTGCACAGTAATGATAAAAATGAGGATTGGTTGCTCATTTGGGATAAATCTGTTACAAAGGATACCAAAGGAAAAATAGATTCAATCGGGGGGCAATCTTACTGGCTGATAAAGGACGGGAAAATAACCTTTTGGGGAGAATCCCAGGCAAAACTGGCCCCTGCACCAACGAATAAATAGCCCTCCCTGGCTGCCTTTTTTCAGGAAATTTTTTATCTTTGTTTCACAATACTGCAACGCTTCAGCAAACGACTGAGGCGTTGTTATTTTTTTCTTTTCCAAAGAAGGAGAAGCTATGAATGACTTACAGTATATAACAAAAGAAACACTGGAGCAAATGAAAGCAGACCTGCAGCGGATGAAAACGGTGGACCGTCCGGCTGCCAGCCGTGCCATCGCCGATGCAAGGGAAAAGGGGGACTTAAAAGAAAATGCCGAATACGATGCAGCCAAAGAAGCACAGGGCATACTGGAAGCTAAAATTGCGGCTTTGGAAGGATCTTTAGCCAATATAAGGGTCATTGATGAATCCAGCATTGATACCAGCAAAGTTTCTATACTTACCAAAGTGAAAATGACCAACCTGACAACAAAAAAACAGGTGGCATACCAGATTGTAAGTGAAAAGGAGGCAGATCTCAAAGCGGGTAAAATATCAATTACATCGCCAATCGGAAAAGGAATACTGGGCAAAACAGTTGGCGACACGGCGGAAGTGCAGGCGCCGGCTGGTGTACTCAGGTTCCAAATTGATGAGATAACAGCTTAATAAAAAACCCTTGAGCATGAAGGGGGCCTTTCCGACCGGGAAGGCTTTTTTATTTTAAAAGAGTTGATAGCTTTGACAAGATTAAGCAAATCATTTGCTGAAGCGGCTGCGATATTACCTGCTTTCACTCAAAACAAAACTCTTTGGCGGTATGACTATATTTTCTAAAATCATCGCCGGCGAAATTCCTTCTTATAAAATTGCTGAGAATGAAAAGTTCTTCGCATTTCTCGACATTTTTCCTTTGCGGGAAGGACATGTGCTGGTGGTGCCAAAAACAGAAGTGGATAACCTGTTCGATCTGCCCGAAGAATATCTAAGTGAAATGCTGCTTTTTGCAAGGCCGATAGCAAAAGCCATCGAGAAAGCTTTCGACTGCAACCGTTGCGGGATCAGTGTTATCGGACTGGAAGTGCCGCATGCACATGTTCACCTTATTCCCATCAATTCGGCAAACGACCTGAACTTTACCCGGTCAAAGCCAAAGGCAACAGAAGAGAATTTGAAAAAAGTGCAGGAAAAGATCCTCGCAGCTCTTTGAGCATATTATGTAAGCAAAAAACGGGAAGTATAATTGTTTGCAAAAATCCCTTCCGGGTCAAATTTTTTCTGAATGTTTTTCCATGCAGCGAGCTTGGGGAATGTTTTTGCAACAGGATCCATGTGTGCCGACAGCCGGCTGTTCTTTTTGCCCCAGTGGGGAAACCCGCCGCCTGCAAACATAATATCCTGGCAGGCTTCCAGCAGTTCATCAGCGCCTATGATACCCTGCAAAAAAGGGGTATCAATATAACATACATCGCGGCCATAATCGGGCGCCAGGTAAGCACCGGAGGCTTTTACAAAACGCATACCCACCGGGGATGTCATATATATTTTCCCCTGCTCTGCAAAATGCCTAACAGACCATTTATCCATCTGTTTACTTTCCTCAAGCCAGTACATATCCAGCACTTCGAGGATACAGGAATAAATAATGCCCATACAACCCAGCGAAACGAGAACTGCATTGAAATCATCGTCGCTTTGAATCAGGGTGATGCCCGGTTCGTTATAATTTGCAGGATCCGAAACACCATCCGAAGGTTCAATTCTGTAAGTTTTTCCATCACCTGCTACAAGCACCACAGAACGGACCATTCCATGTACGGCCGGAAGATCAATACCTGAACCATGTGTGCCGGTGGCAATGGCCCCGGCCAGCGTCTGGTGATCAATGCCTCCGAGGGTAACAACTGAAAGATTCCGTTTGTCCAGTTCACTGTTTAACTGCCGGATGGAGATGCCTGCTTCCACCTGCACCAGTTTTTTACCGGCCAGCCTGACAAAGGATGGAAGTTCCAGCACTTTATTCATTTGACTGATATCAACCATGCATCCGTTGCTGCAGGCAATATCATTAACGGAATGGTCCGATCCCACCGTCTTTACCGTAAAACCATTATGCCTGGCGTTGGTAATGATGGCGGAAAGTTCAGTAAGGTTTTCAGCCTTGATAAACTGTACCGGCTGTGCTTTCTCATGCCGGATGGTATTTTTTCATGTTTTACGGAGTCGCACTTTCATAAACAGTCAATAGGTGAAAACTGTAATAAAGTTACAGAAGCAGTATGGCCGCCGCAATACTATAAACAGGGTATTTATTTAATACGGATGCGGCCGGGATTCTTTTTAATAAAATCTTCCCAGCCTTTTATTCCTTTGGAAATTTTGCCAACCGGGGAATTGCATTGATAGTAATGACAAAGCGCCACAGCCAGCGCATCTGTGGCATCATACTGTTTTGAATTACTTTTAAATGACAACAATGTTTCCAGCATCTTCATCACCTGTTCTTTTTGTGCATTTCCATTACCGGTAATGGATTGCTTAACTTTTTTTGGAGAGTATTCGGTTACTTCCAGCCCATGGCGCATGGCTGCGGCAATGGCCACACCCTGCGCTCTGCCCAGCTTCAGCATACTTTGCACATTCTTTCCAAAAAAAGGCGCCTCAATGGCAAAATCAGTTGGCTGATATTTTGTAATGAGTCCGCTGACCGTATTAAATATGAGCTGAAGTTTTTTGTAGTTGTCTTTTACTTTTCCGGGTTTTAACACACCGAGTTCAAGCAGGATAACTTTACTGCCTGAAACAGTAATAAGGCCATAGCCCATCACCAGTGTACCGGGGTCAATACCGAGTATTATTTTATCAGGCTTTTGCAGGCAGGACTGTATTTTTACAGGATTACAAGATTAATGAAGCTAAACCGAACCAGCAAGAACTTCATCAATTACTTCCTTGGCCCTCTATTGTTTTTGTGGCTGTCATGGTCCATCTACCGGCAGATACAAAAACAGCCCGGACTGGAAGAAGCATGGCAGCGCATTAAGGATTCGTTTGGCAGTCCGCTGGCATGGAACCTGGCGGCAGTAATGTTTTTAATGTTTGTAAACTGGGGCATTGAAGCGGCAAAGTGGAGAATAGCGGTGAAGCCTGTTCAGCAGGTGAGTTATTTTAAAGCCTTGCAGGCTGTGCTTTCCGGTGTTTCATTTTCAGTAACCACACCCAACCGTATGGGTGAATACCTCGGACGGGTTTTATACATGAATGAGGGCAACCGGCTGAAGACGATCTCCATTACCATTGTAGGTAGCATCAGTCAGCTGATCGTTACCCTGCTGGCGGGCGGCATCGGCTTGTTTGTATTGAAAAATGAAGTTGAAGCAAAGCAACTCATCAGTCCGCTGTGGATGAGTGTGATCCTGTATGGCGTACTGGGGGTACTGGCAGTGGTTACACTTTTTTATTTCCGTCTTTCCTGGATCATCAGGTGGGTTGACAGGCTGCCCGGAAGCAAACGGGTTGCTTACCTGATAGAAGCGCTGGAAGAATTTCATCCTTCTTTGTTGTTCCGGTTATTGGCTCTTTCGCTGCTAAGGTTTGTGGTCTTTATCATTCAATACTGGCTTCTTTTTCTTTTGTTTGATGTGAACCTGTCCGGCTGGCAGGTGTTTTTGACAATCAGCATATCGTTTCTGGTAATGGCCATTATTCCAACCATCGCCATTGCCGAACTGGCCCAGCGGGGAAAAGTGGTAACTGCTATTGTGGGGCTGTACAGCGCCAACGAACTGGGAATGACCTTTGCTACAGCGGGCATCTGGTTCATCAATCTGATCCTTCCGGCTATGATCGGCAGTCTCCTCATTCTTCGGATGAGAAAAATTATAAAAACTGAAATTTAGATTTCTTCCAGTTTAAAAAAATCTTTTGGCCTGATTCCTTTTTCTGTTTGATCTAGGCTGCAGCATTCATGCACCGGGTCATGTTCAAAGAAAAGAATGTAATCGTTTTCAACCGCTTCTTTCAAAAAAGATTTTTTTTCATTGAGTGTGGTAAGCGGAAACATATCATAAGCCATAACATAGGGAAGGGGAATATGCCCGGCAGAGGGCAACAGGTCGGCCATATACACAATGGTTTTGCCTTTGTACTTTATCTGCGGCAACATCATGGCTTGTGTATGTCCATTGACAAACCGTATCGAAATGTTTTCAGCAAAAGATGTTTCTCCCAATTTGCCTTTTACACCGCCGGATACATCAACAAACTGAAGATGCCCGCTGTCTTCAATCGGTAAAATATTTTCTTTTAAAAATGAAGCTTTCTCTCTTTCATTGGGATTTACCGCCCAGTCCCAATGTTCTTTATTGCTCCAATACTTTGCATTTTTAAATGTTGGAACTAATTTGTCGCCATCTCTGCTGATGCTTCCACCGCAATGATCGAAATGAAGATGTGTAAGAATAGCATCGGTAATATCATCCCGGTGAAAACCATATTTCGCCAGCGATTTATCCAATGTATCATCCCCATGCAGATAATAATGCCTGAAAAAATTTGCATCCTGTTTATCGCCATTGCCGTTATCAATTAATATCAATCTGTTTCCATCTTCAATTAATAAGCAACGTAAAGCCCAGGAGCAAAGATTATTTTCATCAGCAGGATTTATTTTATTCCACATGCTTTTTGGCACCACACCAAACATGGCGCCACCATCTAATTTGAAGGAACCGGTATTTATCGTGTAAAGTTTCATAAGGCCTGTTTTTCTTTTTGTGCAGCTTTTGCATAAAACAGCAAGATCAATCCAATAACAAAATATACCATCAACGCCAGCACAGAAGTTCTTTGCGAACCGGTTAGTTCATTGATGAATCCAAAACTGAACATGCCTATTACAATGGCAATTTTTTCTGTTACGTCATAAAAGCTGAAAAAAGAAGCCGTGTCTTTTGTTACGGGCATGAACTTAGCATAAGTGGAACGGCTCAGAGATTGTATGCCGCCCATTACAAATCCAACCAATGTTGCCAATGCATAAAATTCATAAATTCCTTTTTTAGGTATTGTATAACCCGCCACGCATATGCCCACCCAGATCAGTACACAGATCATCAGCGATTTCAGGTTGCCAATCTTAGATGATAATTTTGAAATGGCATAAGCTCCGGGTATTGCAATAAGCTGGATAATTAAAATAGCAATGATCAGGTTTTCTGTTGGTATCTGCAATTCGCTTTTGCCGTATAATGTGGCCGCCAGCATCACCGTTTGCACACCCATATTAAAAAAGAAAAATGCAAGCAGATATCTTTTTAACAGAGGAAGATGAACAAGCTGATCAATAACTTTTTTTAATTCCTTGTAGCCATTGGTTAAAATATTTTTTTGATCTCCGCTTCCTGCAGGTACAGATCGGGGCAAACGGCTTAAAGAAAATTGCCCGAAACCCCACCACCAGACGCCCACCAGCAGGAAGCAGAGGCGATACTGAAATGTTCCTTCTTTTGCAATGCCGAATATTTCTGGTTTCATGACAAATACAAAACAAATGATCTGAAGAATAACACTGCCGGTATATCCGTAAGCAAAACCCCTGGCACTGACACGGTCCCTGTCTTGCGGCGCAGCAATTTCAGGAAGAAAGGAATTGTAATATACCAGGCTTGCCCAAAATCCTACACAGGCAATGATCATCGTCAGTATGCCGATGCTTAATGTGTTTTTGGTAAAAAAAAACATGGATGCACAGGCCAAACTTCCCATGGTTAAAAAGAAATTCATGAACGTCTTCTTATTGCCTTTGTAATCGGCAATGGATGAGAGTAAGGGTGAAATAACCGCTACGATCAGCATAGAAAAAGCCAATGCATAATTATACAAAGAAGTATTTACAAAATCTCTTCCCAGGAAATGAACCAAATCCGTCGTTGTAGATTCATTGCCATCGCCGGTTACGGCTTCAAAATATGCAGGGAAGATAGTGGAAGTGATAACCAGGTTATACACCGAATTGGCCCAGTCATACATTGCCCAGCCATTCACTACTTTTTTCGGAGCTGTTTGCATGCAGATGCTTTCGGTAAAAATAGGGGAAAGTTTTTATCCCTTTATTACGCCTGTTAATATCAGTGCAAGCAAAATAATGCCGGCAATAATGCGGTAATAGCCGAATAGCCTGAAGCCGTGTGTTTGCAAAAAGCCGATAAAAAATTTAATGGCTACCACCGCCACGATAAAGGCTACTGCATTGCCAACGGCAAACAGTTTCAGATTGGCCGTGCTGATGCTGCTGTATCCTTTGAACAGTTTATAACCTGTTGCAGCAGCCATGGTGGGCACTGCCAGGAAGAAAGAAAATTCAGCCGCCAGTTTCCGGGAAAGGTTTTGCTGCATGCCTCCGATAATGCTGGCAGCACTGCGGCTCACCCCGGGTATCAGGGCAATGCATTGCCACAGGCCAATGATAAATGCCCCGGGGTAGCTGATCTGCTCTTCAGTTTGTATAGTTTCTTTTCTGAAAAAACGGTCGATAAACAGCAGAATAAAGCCACCTGCAATCATGGTGATGGCGACTGTTAATGCACTTTCCAGCAAGGCATCAATTTTACCGGAGAAAATAAAACCCAATAGCAGGGCAGGCACTACGGCTATAATCAGCTTCAGGTAAAAATTCCAGTTGCCGGTTTGCAATGGCGCCACAAACCGCCGCCAATATAAAACAATCACGGCCAGGATGGCTCCCAGTTGTATGCCGACAGTAAACAGTTTGGTAAAGTCGGTTGATTCAACACCCAGCAGTTTTTCCGTAATGATCATGTGGCCGGTGGAGGAAATAGGCAGAAATTCAGTAATGCCTTCCACAATGGCAATAATAACAGCGTCCAAAAAACTCATCAGCAGTTATGTTTTTAAAAAAGAAACCGGTCAGTAATACTGCCGCTTTAAAACAATTTTTTTCTTCAGGTTAATTACCGGTTGGTTTTGGCTTTTTGAAAATGGCAAAAACTTCTATCGCCAGGCCCAGCAGAATGAGAATGGGGGCAATCGTAATACGCACCGGGTTGTACACTGCTTCTTTGTTAAAAACAGACGGATCTGAATTGCTTTTACCACCCGACATCAGGAACATACCTATAGCAATCACCACCAGGCCGATCAGCATCCACCGGTAGTTGTCTTTATCAAAAATGGAAGAACTCTTCTTTTCGCTCATTTCATTCTTTTTTGGCTGTGCAATATAGGAAATTCCGGCAATGGTGAATGGTGAAAAGAATCTTCAAAGCGGGAAGTATGCTATTCACCATTGCCCATTCACCATTGACTAATACAGGTCATCCAGCCTCATCTTCAGGTATTTTACCACACTGCGATGGGTGCTGAAAAGGGTTATCCCTATTCCTAATATTATAAGCAGCAGGAATAGCAAAAACAGCAGACCGGAATCATGAATGATTTTCAGCCAGTTTACATACCCTTCCAGTATAACTATGATAATATACAGAACAACTGAAGCTATTACCCCGCTGATGGCGCCGTTGATGATGGCCCGGATATTAAGCGGTTTGGCTATAAAGCCCCGGGTGGCGCCCACCATCTGCATGGTTTTTATCAGGAAACGGTTACTGAACATGGCCAGCCGGATGGTATTATCAATAAGAAAGATCACAACCAGGGAAATAATGATAACGATTACCAGCAGTATTACACTTACAATACGGATGTTCTTGTTCAGCTTGCCTACCAGCGCTTCGGGATACTTTACATCACTTACATAAGTTTGCGCTTCGAGGTCTTTTTTGATATTGGCCAGCGCATCCAGTTGTACATATTGTCTTTTAATGCGGAAATAAATAGCATTGGGCAGCGGGTTTTCTGTCAGCACCTTACTCCAGTCCTCGCTTTCTTCCTGCAAGTATTGTTTTTTGCCCTCTTCCCTTGAAACATACTGGATAGACTTTACATAGGGTTTGGAGCTGATGTAACTCATCAGCGCCGCACTGTCCTTAGGGTTCAGGTCGCCGCGGAGATAGGCCCTCACTTCTACGTTCTCTTTGAAGTAATCACCGAGTTTATTGGCATTGATGACAAGCCAGCCGATAATTCCTAATAAAAATAACACAAGGGTAACGCCGAGGATGGACATGAAGTAAGAAGGTTTTCCCCTTTTGATTGAAGCTTTTCCGGACCGGGACATGCAGTTGCTTTTACAGGTTAATGGATGGCAGGCAAAAATAGCAGTTTAGGGTTACAATCAGTATTTTTGCTGCCCAGCTGCCTGCCGGTAGGCAGGATTAAACGATTGCCCCCGGTTCATATTGTCATCTGTAGCTTAAGATATTTGTTAAAGAAATACCGTAAGCATTAACATCGTTTCAAAAAGAATAAAGGCAGGCTGATAAATTATGGAATACAACTTCAGGGATATCGAAAAAAAGTGCCAGGAGTGGTGGAGCTCAAACAAGGTATATAAGGTATCCAATGAATCACCCAGACCGAAGTATTATGTACTGGACATGTTTCCCTATCCAAGTGGCGCCGGGCTGCATGTGGGTCATCCGCTGGGTTATATTGCTTCGGATATTTATTCAAGATTTAAACGACTGAAGGGATATAATGTACTCCATCCGATGGGTTATGATGCTTTCGGCCTGCCGGCCGAACAATATGCTATAGAGCATGGCATTCATCCCCGTATTTCGACAGAAAGCAATATTAATAATTTCAGGAAACAGCTTGATAATATCGGTTTCAGTTACGACTGGGACCGGGAAGTACGCACCTGCGACCCGAAATATTATAAATGGACGCAGTGGATATTTCTGCAGCTCTACAAAAGCTTTTACAACCGCAATACCAACAAGGCTGAATCCATTGAAAAACTGGTAAGCGCTTTTGAGCAGGAAGGGAACACCGGACATATTTGCCCCGGGGACAATGCCATTCAATTTTCTGCCGCTGAGTGGAAGGGCTTTGATGAAAAAACAAAACAGGGTATCCTGATGCAGTACCGTCTTGCTTATTGCGGCTATGGCGAAGTGAACTGGTGCGAAGCGTTGGGTACCGTGCTGGCTAATGACGAAGTGGTGAACGGTGTAAGCGAAAGGGGGGGTCATCCGGTAGTGAAAAAGAAACTGCGGCAGTGGTACCTGCGCATTACCGAATATGCCGACCGCCTGCTGGATGGATTGGACCGGGTTGATTTCAGCGAAAGCATGAAAGAGATGCAGACGAACTGGATTGGCAAGAGCAGCGGAGCGGAAATAGATTTTAAAATAGTGAGTCGTGAGTTGTCAGTTGTGAGTAAAGGCTCATCATCATCCCATTCACCACTCACTACTCACCATCCACTCCGTGTTTACACCACCCGGCCCGATACCATCTTCGGGGTTGACTTTATGGTTATTGCCCCTGAGCATGAACTGGTGAAAGAACTAATCACTGATGTGCACAGAGCCGAAGTAGAAAAATACCTTGATTATGTAAACAGCCGCAGCGAAAGGGAACGGATGGCGGAGAAAAAGATCAGCGGGGTGTTTACGGGGACCCATTGCATCCATCCCTTCAGCGGCAGGGAAATTCCGATATGGATTTCAGGGTATGTGCTGATTGGCTATGGCACCGGCGCCATTATGGCCGTGCCCTGCGGCGATCAGCGGGATTTTTTATTTGCGACGCATTTCCATATCCCCATTACCAATATTATCGGCAGTTATTATAACGGCGAGGAGGCTAACCCCACTAAAGAAGCCATTTTGGAGAATTCTGATTTCATCAACGGTATGGTGATGAAGGATGCGATAGAAGTGGTGCTAAACAAGATGGACGAGATGGGCATCGGCGAAAGAAAAGTGAATTATAAAATGAGGGATGCCGCTTTCAGCCGTCAGCGCTACTGGGGCGAGCCTTTTCCGATAACATGGAAGAACGGAGTTGCATACGCATTGGATGAATCCATCTTACCATTGGAGCTGCCGCACATGGATGATATCAGGCCTGGTAAAGACGGAGAAGGACCATTAAGCAACAAGGAGGAATGGCTTAACTCCCCCTCCTTCGGGGGAGGCCGGGGGGAGGCCACTACCATGCCCGGATATGCCGGTTCATCCTGGTATTTTCTGCGCTATATGGACCCGCATAATGATAAAGAATTCTGCAGCCGCAAAGCCAGCGATTACTGGGGGCAGGTGGACTTATATATTGGTGGTACAGAACATGCTGTCGGCCATTTATTGTACAGCCGTATGTGGACGAAAGTGCTGTATGATTTAAGATTGATTGGACATGATGAACCATATAAGCGATTGGTGCATCAAGGGATGATTCAGGGGAATAGCAGGTTTGTTTATAGACTTAACTCATCTTCTGATTATGATTCAACAGGGCAGTTAAAGAAAAATTTAAAACGGCAATTATTTTTATCATATAACATTTTGAAGAGAGATTGCTTAGAATCAGATAATGGGAAAAAGATTGCATTAGCTGCAAATAAAGTATTTGAAAATTTCTATCCCGATGTTAACGAGTATGATGTCTACGATCCGGGCTATTCAGAAATCCGTATTGATGTTAATATGGTTGATGGCGTTGAGTTAAATATTGAAGAGTTTAGAAAATGGAGAAACGGTGAATACAAAGATGCAATACTGATTTGTGAAGACGGTTCTGTTTCCCTCCCCACCGGGGAGGGTCAGGGAGGGGCTTATATCTGCGGAAGTGAAGTTGAAAAAATGTCCAAATCCAAATTCAACACAGTTAATCCCGATGATTTAGTTTACAAATACGGCGCCGACACCTTCCGCATGTATGAAATGTTTCTCGGCCCGGTGGAAATGAGCAAACCCTGGGATACCAAGGGTATTGAAGGCGTTCATCGTTTCCTGAAAAAATTATGGAGATTGTTTTTTAAGGAGACTAATTCCCCCTCCTCCGGAGGAGGTCAGGGGGAGGCCGTATGGACAAACGAGACCCCCAGCGACACCGAACTTAAAATACTGCACAAAACAATCAAAAAGATTGAAGAAGATACCGAACGATTCAGCTTCAACACCGGCGTCAGCACTTTTATGATCTGTGTAAATGAACTCATTGACTTAAAATGTCACAAGAAAGAAATCCTTGAACCCCTGCTTATTCTTTTGGCACCCTATGCCCCCCATATTGCTGAGGAGTTGTGGCATGCTCTTGGAAACACCACGACCATTATTGATGCCTCATTCCCGAAGTGGGAAGAAAAATATATCAAAGAAACCAGCAAGGCCTATCCGGTAGCCATCAATGGTAAGACAAGAACTGAACTCACCATTGCGCTTGATGCAACGCAACAGCAGGTGGAAGAAATCGTTTTAAAAAATGCCACCGTGCAAAAATGGCTGGAGGGCAACCCCCCCAAAAAAATCATTTATGTTAAAAACAAAATGATTAACGTGGTGGTGTGATGATTTTTAACTCCGGATAATTTTCCCGTTTTTCATCAGGGGAGTTTGGCAGGGTTCTTTACCAGCCTTATCATGGCACTGCTTCCCTCGCTGCTGGATAAATAGGCATCATACCGCTGATCATTAACGATGGCAACCATATAAGCAGTATTCGGGGGAATAGCGCCCAGGTTTTCGGCCACCATGACCAGCTCATTTGTTACTTGCAAATCTTTTACCGGCAGTTTGATAATATAGGCGCTGGCCGTAAGCCGGATATGCAGAAAGACCAGTTTATCATTCAGGAAAAGAGAAATGGAGTCGCCGTCAATTTCAGCATTATCATAGAAACGCAGTTCAATGGAATCGCCGCTGATGGGTATTTCTTTTATAAATACTTTTTGTCTTGCTGTAAATTTTTTCTCAATATCCGGGGTCTTTACCGGTTCAGATGTTTTTGCCTCCGGCGGAGGCTTTTCTGATACAGACGACGGTTTTTGTTCAGGATTCTCATTGGTTTTGGGGGGCGGCGGAACAATAATCGTTACCACATCATCTTTTTCTGTTCCGGTTGGTTTTTCATCGTACCCTCCTGAAACCGGTATCAGCACCATGGAGGCAATGCTGTCAATAATTTCCGGATCATTGGCGCCTACGGTGTAATTTTCAATCACAAAATCCCACTCATCTTCAAAATCAGAAGCAGCGCTTTTTACCAAATGAACATCGCCTTTCATGTTCGTTTCATCTTCTTTCATGGCTGCTTTTCCATCCAACATCATTTTTCCGCCACCGGGACAGTTAAAATCCGCTCTTGCAAGCATGGGGATTTTACCAGGGATTGAGATACTGAATTTCCCTGATTTTTCGGCCAGTAACAGATCATCCCACCAAACGGCTGCATTCGTTGTTTCATCAAAATATCCTTTGATGCCGTAGCGGCGGTAATTATTGGACGATTCGTAATAATAGGAGGTCCCCAGCAGGCTGTCGCCTTTCTGAATGATCTTGATTTCCACCTTTTGCCGGTTAATTTTACCCTTCCACACACCTGTTATCATTTGGGCGGACATCGGCACAGCAAATAACAGGCTTATCGGGAGGATCAATAGCCCCGAACCGGGGCAGAGGGGTCTTTTCATGCAGTAGCGACAATTTATTCATACTAACGGGTTTAAGTAAGGAATATTTTGCCACTAAAAGTTGCCACAGTAAAAAAAAATCCTAACTTTCACCACAAATCCCTCTTCGGGGTAATCTGTAATCTAACCAAACCAGACTGTATGAGAAAGTTATACGTATGTCTTCTCGCATTATCGGCCTTTGTTTTTAATCTAAACAAGGCAATTGCCCAGCAAGGGGAGCATTCATTAGGCCAAGTGCCGGCAGGAGCCTCAAAGTCGCAAAACGAAACGATTCACCCTGATGTTGCCAATCCGGCCAGCCGGGCATTTTGTTATACCGGGGGTCCGGGTACTTTTCAACTTAGACGGCAAACCCTCGATGCACCTGTAACGATGACAGCAATTGGTGCTGCAGTACCTTTTGGGTTTCCCGGCGCATCAGCATGGGTTACCACCACCAATGAGTTGTATGTTGTTGACCAGTCAGCTCCTTTTACTTTATACAGGGTAGATACGGTAACAGGCGCAAGAACAAACATCGTTAACCTTACCGGTCTCATTCATACCAATTTTACGGGTATGACATGGGACAGAACAACCAATACCATGTATGGTGTTTCTACCAGTATTACACAGTCTCAGCTATATACGGTTAACATCACTACCGGGGTTTGTACCGCCGTTGGCGGACCCACCACTGTTTCGCCTGGTGTAATTATGATTAATGCAGCCCCGGGCGGTTCTTTATTCGGTGTGGATATTGTGAACGACCAGCTTTTCCGCTGGAACAAAACCACCGGGGTGCCAACTTCTATCGGACCGGTTGGTTTTAATGCCAACTTCGGGCAGGATGCTCATTTTGATTTAAGTGACAAACAATATTACTGGGCTGCTTTTAATGCCACTGCATTTCAGCCGCAACTGCGTATTATAGATACGCTTAACGGCAGCAGTGTTTTAGTTGGGGCATATCCCGGAGTCACCCAGGTCCAAACGTTGGGTATTTATACGCCGTTGAATCCCCCCAATGACGACTGTGTCAATGCTATCCCCCTTATTTGCGGACAAACAGTTACAGGCAACACCAATACGGCAACCGTTGATGGTCCCCCTACAAGTTGCGCTGGCACCAGCATTGCCCCTGATGTATGGTATACTGTGGTAGGAACCGGCGCTAATATTACAGCAATCCTTTGCGGTTCAGGTTATGATACCAAGGTAGATGTATATACCGGCACCTGCGGGGCGCTGGTTTGTGTAGGTGGCAACGATGACTTCTGCGGACTACAGTCTCAGTTTACCTGGGCTACTACGGCAGCCGTTACTTATTACATACGAGTGCATGGATTTGCAGGCGCCACAGGACCTTTTACATTGAATATAGCCTGCCAGCCGGTTAACGATAACTGCTCCCAGGCATTGAACCTTAATTGTGGTCAGTCATTAAATGGTACCACTATTGGCGCTTCTATTGATGCGGCTCCTTTCTGCGGCACTTCTATAACAACTGCGGGAGTTTGGTACACCTTTATCGGTTCAGGCGGAATTGAAACTGTCAATACCTGTGTTGCCGCTTCATATGACACCAAAATTTCCGTTTATTCAGGTACCTGCGGGGCGCTGGTTTGTGTGGGCGGCAATGATGATTTCTGCGGCCTCCGTTCACAAGTAACATTCCCCACCGTATCAGGTACCCGTTATTTTGTACTGGTGCATGGCTTTGCCAGCCAGCAAGGCACATTTACAATTACCCGAACCTGTCCTCCTTGTGTTGGAGTTCCATCACCGGGCGCCATCACCGGTTCATCCGGTCCTTATTGCCCCGGTACATCTGTTACCTTAACGCTGGCCGGCAATACAATTGCCAATGGCATCACTTACCAGTGGAGGTCTTCCTTCACTCCGGGGGGCCCTTACACTGCTATTCCCGGCGCCACCAATGTTTCCTATATATTTACCACGACTACCAGCCAGTATTTCATCGTATCGGTTACATGTACCAATTCTGGTGGCGGTACCGGCAACACAGTTGAGTTCCCGGTAAATGTCAGCAACCTGGTACACTCCAACCTACTGGCAACACCTAATGTGGCCTGTTCACCGGGCGCAACGGTGATTTCCGGTACAGTAAGTGGTACAGCTACCCTTGCCGGAAACTATACGCATACGCTGACAGGCCCTGGTTCAATCGGGGCACCTGTTGTTTCAGGCGCCAGGAGCTCTAATGTAAGCTTTACTGTAACGGCAATACCGTCCGGTGTGCATACATATGTGCTTACCTCAACAGACCCGATTGGCTGTACCGTCAGCAGTAACATTATCATGACGGTGAACCAAACCCCGATTATTACGCTGACCACCACACCAGGTCCAACACCTCCGGCGCCTCCGGGCACCAACTATGTGTACTCTATTTCAACAGGAAATGCAATTGTTCCGGGTGCAGTACTCGTTCCCGGCAGCCAGGGAGATGATGTAACGGCGCCGCTGGCTTTGCCATTCCCATATAACGCATATGGTACTGTGTATAACAGTGTAACAGTTTCAAGTAACGGTAATATTCAATTTACCGGCGGTGGCAATGCTGCATTTTTCAATACCTGTCCGCTTCCTACTGGAACATTTAATGGACAGGGAGGTGTGGTCTTCATGCCGATGTGGGATGATTTATGGACATTGCAGGCCGGAGATGGAATTTTTACATCTGTATCCGGAGTTGCTCCCAACAGGATATTTAATATTGAGTGGAGAGCGCAATATTTCTCTGGTACGGGATCAGTCAATTTTGTGGTCCGGTTATTTGAAGGCCAGCAACGGGTTGATTATATATATGGAACCATTACCGGTTCTCCCGGAGCCAGCGCATCTGTCGGGGTACAAGGTGGTCCAACACCTACCACTTTGTTCACACAGTATTCCTGCAACTCTACATCATTGCAAGCAGGGTTAGGGATTTCATTTGTATTGCCGGCTCCCGTTGTTATTTGTACCAATGATATCGTTCGTATTGATGCTCGGGCTGTGCCCGGTGCTCCCCAAACGTTCAATACAGGGGCAACCAACATTCATATCCCGGCCGGCGGAACCACTACCGGTATTGCTTCTCCTTATCCGGGTACTATCAACATATCAGGACTTGTTACCAGCGGCGTTACTGTTAGGTCGGTCACAATAACCAGCTTCTCTCACCAGCTGCCGGATGACGTGGATATAGTACTCGTATCGCCTACCGGACAATCGGTAATACTGATGTCGGATGCAGGCGGAACTACGCCGGCCACAGGTGAGACATTTGTGTTTGATGATGCGGCTGCAACTACCCTTGCTGATGCTGCATTTAACCCAAGTGGTACTTACCAGCCTACCAATTTCGGCGCAGGTGATAACTGGCCCGCACCAGGGCCGGGCGGTACACCTGTATCTACTACCTTATCAAGCTTTACCGGTAATGCCAATGGTGGCTGGAACCTGTATGTGGTGGATGATGCATTGAATAATGCCGGGTTTATTGCAGCCTGGAGCATTACTTTCAATGTACCGCAAAGGGTGGTATTCAGTCCGACTACCAACCTGTTTACCGATGCAGCGGCTACCATACCTTATGCTGGTACACCTGAATACACTGTTTGGGCAAGACCTGCAGCAACTACCACTTATATTGCCAGCAGTACCATTGCCGGGTGCTCCAATACAGTTCCTGTGACTATTGTTGTGAATCAACGGCCGGCTATAACAGTACAACCGGCTGCACTAGCTGCGCCGGTATGTCCCAACTTTAATGTGAATTACTCAGTTACGGCAACAGGTACGGCGCTTACTTATCAATGGCAGCTCAGTACCAATAATGGCGGAAGCTGGAGCAACATATCCAACGGATTGCAGTATGCCGGTACCACCACGGCAAACCTGACTATCCTTAATGTATCTACCAGCCAGAATGGGCATCAGTTCCGGGTAATTGTCAGCGGAGCCTGTCCGCCTTCGGTTACATCCAATGCGGTAATACTGGTAGTGGCTACCACTCCGACTATTACAACACAACCGGCCAACAGTACAGTATGTGCACCGAATGCAGCTACCTTCTCTGTTACTGTAGGAGGTGTGCCTGCGCCAAACATCTTCCAATGGCAGGAAAGTACGGATGGCGGATTTACCTGGAATAACCTTACAACCGGAGGTTCCTCTACAACAACCCTTACGATAAATCCGACATCTACCGCTCAAAATGGCAACCGCTACCGCATTATTGTTACTAACAGTTGCGGCCAGAGCATTACTTCTTCGGCAGCTGTTCTTACGGTTAATGCCCGGACACCGGTTACTATTGCGCCACTGCCTTCAAGAATTTGCCTCAGCGACTCACTGGTGAACCTGTCGGCCACACCGGTAGGCGGTACCTGGAGTGGTATTGGTGTATCAGGCTTCAATTTCGTGCCATCTGCAACGGCAGTGGGAACTTACACACTTACTTACACTTATGTAAATGCTGCAGGTTGCACTTCAACCGGTACTGTAGTAGCCCGTGTGGAAGATTGTCCGGAAAGGATCAGGCAACTGGATGAAAACGCCGTGATACTGTTCCCGAACCCGAATCTCGGACGCTTCAATATCCGCATCAACAGTGTGCTGTATAATTACCTTGGCATGAATGTTTATAATACTGCAGGCCAGCTGCTGCACAGGCAAACCTTCAGCGGGCTGATCTATGGCAGGGTGGTGCCGATTGACCTCAGCCATCTGCCTTCAGGAATCTACATGGTTAAGTTCTTCTATGATGACGGCATCAGGACCAATGAGAAGACCTTCCCCGTAGTGATTCAAAGACAATAAGTATTTTGCATACAAAGCTCAAAGCCCCGCCAGATTAGCGGGGCTTTTTTTATGGATTGTAACTTTATAACAGATATGCCTGATTTACTTTTTGAAGATATTATCCTCTCTAACCGGTACTTGCTGCATCCTGTAGTCCCTTTTGATAAGGGAAAAGACAGGCTGATACGTATGGATTTTACCAAAGCCAACCGGGACCTGACAGATGAACTGCTGAATGATACGTCTGCTTTTGTAAACTACATCAACCAAACCCTTAATCATGCAGGGGCCCGGTATGGCATCGGCGGATATGCTGAACACCGTACTGTTTATCGTTTCAGCCGGGTGTTTGACGGTTCAGTCGAAAATGAAGAACCCAGGCGGCTTCATATCGGAACAGATATTTGGGGAAAACCGCTTACACCGGTTATGGCGCCGCTTGATGGCATTGTTCACAGCTTTGCATATAATGACAGGCCGGGTGATTATGGTCCCACTGTCATTCTCACTCATCAACTGGAGCATTATACTTTTTATACCCTCTATGGGCACCTTAGCCTTAACTCAATAAAAAATCTGCGGGAAGGCAACCGTATTGAAGCAGGCGAGGTATTTGCAGAATTTGGCATCCCCGCCGAAAACGTTGGCTGGCCTCCACACCTGCATTTCCAGGTTATTCTTGATATCGGGGAATGGGAAGGCGATTATCCCGGAGTCTGTAAATTTTCAGAACGGGAGCAATGGCTTGCCAACAGCCCTGATCCTGACCTCATCCTGCAGATGAACCAATACATCAGCCATTAAAAAAATTACATTTTTAACAGCTTAAACGCATGGCTCCACTGGTTGCGGATAAAACCCGGGATACACCAAAGAATACACAGCGGCTCAATGGCACGGGCAGCTACTGCTCCGCCCATGTCTTCTGTTTCCCAGCCAAAAGAAGAAAGAATTCCGGTTATTGATTTTTTGGCGCCTTCATCATTTCCGCAGATAAACATAGTAGGGGTGCCACCCGGAAACTGCGGCTTGTACATAAATGCATTGCCTACACAGCTGAAAGATTTCACAACTTTTGCATCGGGCACCAAACGCTGTATCCGTTCCATCAATGAATCTTCCAGCGTGGTGAAAAATTTTAATACACCATTATCAGGAGGAACAGCGGCAATAGGATTTGTGGCGTCAATTACAATTTTTTCAAAGAAATGTTCCTTTCCGGCCAGGCTGATGGCGTCTTCGGCCACCAGGCCGCCAATAGCCAGCACAATGATTTCACCAAACTGGGCTGTTTTCTGGAAAGAACCAAGCAGGCCACTCGGGTTTTCCTGCTGCCATTTTATCACTTCATCTTTTGACAGGTTTCTTGTTCCCAGAATAACGCTGTGACCTTCCTATAAAAACGCCGAAGCCCGTACCCGGCCTACAATGCCTGAACCAATAACCCCTATCTTCATGGCTGTATGTTTTACTGATTAATGATTTAGCTTTACAAATATTCAATAAAAAAGTTCATGTCCAATCCCAACCTGAACAGTGAAAAAGCAAACCTGGCTGCTGCGGATCTGGCATTTGAAAATTCTATCCGGCCGGCGGTTATCGGCGATTTTGCCGGACAGGAGCAGATCATTGAAAACCTGCGCATTTTTATCAAAGCTGCGAAAATCAGGGGGGAGGCACTGGATCATGTATTATTTCATGGCCCTCCGGGTTTAGGTAAAACAACTTTATCCCGGATTGTTGCCAATGAATTAGGCGTAAACATCAAAGAAACATCAGGCCCGGTAATTGAAAAACCCGGCGACCTGGCCGGTTTGCTTACCAGTCTGGAAGCCAATGATGTGCTGTTCATTGATGAGATACACCGGCTGAGTACAGTGGTGGAAGAGTACCTGTATGCGGCAATGGAGGATTACCGGATTGATATCATGATTGACAGCGGCCCCAATGCCCGGAGCATACAAATAAACCTGAACCCCTTTACTCTCATAGGAGCCACTACCCGCAGCGGTTTGCTTACAGCGCCATTGCTTTCAAGATTTGCTATCAAATCAAGACTTGAATATTACACTTCCGCTGTGCTGAATAAGATCATTCAGCGTTCTGCGGGAATACTGGGGACAAAAATTTCCGGTGAAGCAGTGGACGAAATAAGCCGGCGCAGCAGGGGCACCCCCCGCATTGCCAATGGGCTGCTCAGAAGGGTGAGGGACTTTGCCCAGGTATTGAATGACGGCCGGATTGATTTCGGCATCACCCAGCATGCCTTACAAGCGTTGAATGTGGATGAACACGGCCTGGATGATATGGATAACAAAATACTGGTTACCATCATTGATAAATTCAAAGGCGGCCCGGTGGGCATCACCACTATTGCCACCGCCGTGGGAGAAGAATCGGGAACACTGGAGGAAGTATATGAACCTTTCCTGATACAGGAAGGTTTTCTGCAGCGTACACCCAGGGGGAGGGAGGTAACTGCAAAAGCCTATGCGCACCTCGGAAAAAAGAAACCCGATTCTCCCGGAACTTTATTTACCTGAAATAATAAAGCTGTTCAATTCTGAACAGCTTCAATAGTTTTCAGTCTTATTTCGGAATTACTTACTGCTGCACTACCAGGCGGAAACCATTGCCATGTATGTTCACAATCTCAATCTTCGTATCATCTTTCAGGTACTTGCGCAGTTTGGCTATATATACATCCATACTGCGGCCGTTGAAGTAGGTATCGCTGCCCCAGATCTTCTTTAAAGCCTGTTCCCGTGGCAGCAGATCATTGAGGTGCTCGGCCAGCATTTTCAGCAATTCATTTTCTTTGGGCGAAAGTGTTTGGGTGATGCCATCATGGCTAAGCTGGCGCAGTTTGGGATTGAAATGATAACTGGCCAGGTCATACTCCTTGTTTTCGGCTTCTTTATTTATTTCTTCGTTACGTTTCAGAATGGCTTTTATTTTCAGCAACAGCACTTCACTGTCAAAAGGTTTGGTGATGTAGTCATCAGCGCCAAGCTTGTAGCCCTGTATCACATCTTCCTTCATGGTCTTTGCACTCAGGAAAAACAAAGGGATATCGGGGTCTACATCCCGTATTTCTTCTGCCAGTGTAAAGCCGTCCATATTGGGCATCATCACATCCAGCAGGCAGAGTTCAAATTTTTCCCGCTGAAAAGCGGCGAGACCCAGGCGCCCGTCTCTTTCCAGGGTTACGTCATAGTCGTTCAGTTCAAGGTAATTCTTCAGTACACTTCCGAGGTTGGGATCATCTTCGCAAAGGAGAATTTTGGGTTTCTTTGTATCCATTGTCTGGTGGTTTTATATTGTTGACAAATAAAGTTAAAGCATTCCTGCGGTTAAAATGCCGGGGTTCAATTTTTTGTTAAAACGCCGCTGATTCAGGCATTTGGCTTTTTACTTTTACCTTAGGTAATAAAAAACTGTACCATGCACATCACCAACGACAACCGACTGAAAAAACTGATTGTTATCGGCGACCGGTTGCTGATAAAACCCACCCGGCCGGATGAACGTACGGCCAGCGGGCTGTACCTGCCACCGGGTGTTCAGGAAAAGGAAAAAGTGCAGCAGGGATATGTAATAAAAACAGGGCCAGGTTATGCCATTCCGATACCGGTGGAAGAAGAACCCTGGAAAAGCGAGGAAGAAAAAGTAAAATATGTACCACTGCAGGCCAGGGAAGGCGACCTGGCGATCTTTTTGCTGAGCGGGGCCACCGAAGTGATGTATGAAAATGAAAAATACTTTATCGTTCCGCAAAGTGCCATCCTGATGCTGGAGCGGGAGGAGGAACTATAGGTAATGCAATTTCGGTTATCTTTCGAAAAAATATCCAACAATGACGGACTCAGCTAAATTTCTGGAAGCAGTAAAAGCAGGCTACACCTTTAAGGGAGAGACATTTAAAATAGGCGGTGGTATGCTGGATGGAAATGTGGTTCCCGGTGCAGACATACTGATCCCATTAAAAACAATGAACCGTCACGGACTGGTGGCAGGCGCCACCAGAACCGGTAAAACGAAAACATTGCAAATGCTTGCGAAGGTTTAGGTGATGCCCGTGTACCGGTGATAATGATGGCCATCAAAGGAGACCTGAGTGGCATAGCCGCCGCAGGAACCACAAATGATAAAATAACCGAACGTTGCCAGAAACTTACAATCGAGTTCAAACCTTCGGCATACCCCGCAGAACTGCTTACACTGAGCCATGAAAAAGGGGCAAGACTGCGGGCAACGGTAAGTGAGTTTGGCCCCGTACTGCTTTCAAAAATTTTGGGGCTCAACGATACCTAGGGCGGTTTTGTAGCTATGATCTTTAAATACTGCAACGACAGCAAACTGCCACTACTTGATCTGAAGGATTTTATCAAAGTACTGCAATATGTAAGTGATGAGGGAAAAGCGGAGCTCGAAAAGGAATATGGAAAGATTTCCACTACCTCTACCGGAACGATACTGAGAAAAGTAATTGAACTGCAGCAGCAGAGGGCCGATCTGTTTTTTGGTGAAACCAGTTTTGATGTGGATGACCTGATGCGCATCAGTGATGACGGCCGGGGCATGATCTCCATACTTCGTGTAACGGATCTGCAGGACAGGCCAAAGCTGTTTTCAACCTTCATGCTGCAGTTGCTGGCTGAACTGTATGCTTCCTGCCCTGAAGAAGGTGACCTGGATAAACCCAAACTGGTAATGTTCATTGACGAAGCACACCTTATTTTCCAGGAAGCCAGCGATGCCCTGCAGCAGCAGATAGAAACCATCATCAAGCTGATCCGCTCCAAAGGCATCGGTATTTTCTTTTGTACGCAAAGCCCCATGGATGTACCTTCTTTGGTATTGGCGCAACTGGGTTTAAAAGTGCAACGTGCCCTGAGGACCTTTACAGCTGCCGACAGAAAAGTAATTAAGCAAACCGCAGAGAATTACCCGGAAACAGAATTTTACAGAACGGAAGATTTAATTACTCAGCTCGGAATCGGAGAGGCTCTGGTAACCATGCTGAATGAAAAAGGTATTCCCACACCATTAGTGCATTGTATGATGCGGCCGCCGCAAAGCCGGATGGATATTTTAACCGCTGAGGAATTAGATGGGTTGATCAGCAAATCAAAAATTGCCGGTAAATATAATAGACCCGTGGACAGCCAGAGCGCCCATGAAATACTGACTGAAAAATTAGAACAGGCAGCTAAGAAGGAAGAGCAAGAAAAACAAAAGGAGACAGGGGAGAAAGAAGAAAGAAAGACGACGACTAAAAAAGAAAAAGGTTTTTTCGACGATCCTGTTGTAAAAAGTATGACGAGAACAGCCGGTAATACCATTGTGCGCAGCCTTCTGGGAATATCGGGGCTCGGCGGAAGGAGCAGGAGAAGGACATCCCTTTTTTAATTTTCATCAATCGTTCTCTGTAATCTCTTCGTATCTGTAAGGCATATTCTACTATGCAGACAGTTTTTATTACCGGGGGTACCGGCTACATGGGCAAGCGGCTGATTAAACGTTTGCTTGAAAGAAAATACCAGGTAAAAGCGCTGGTAAGAAAAGGAAGTGAAGGAAAAATTCCGGCCGGCGTTGAAACAGTTGTTGCCAATCCTTTTGACGCAACCTTATTTGAAAAAAATATTCCGGGAGGTGCCGTGTTTGTTCAGTTGCTAGGGGTACCGCACCCGTCACCCAAAAAGCAAGGCATTCCGGGAAATAGATTTGGTAAGTGTAAAAGCCTCAGCCGATGCCGCCGCTATGGCCGGTGCTTCAAAATTCATTTATGTCAGCGTTGCTATGTCGCCTTCTAAAATAATGGCGGGTTACCAGGCCTGTAAGAAAAGAAGGAGAGGAGTATTGTTGAAGTAAAAATCTGAATTGCACATTTATCCGCCCCTGGTATGTATTAGGGCCGGGGCACTGGTGGCCGGTATTATTCTGGCCCGGTTATGCTATTGCCGAATGGGTACCATCGTGGCGAAAACAGGCAAGGGCAAAAGGATTGGTAACAATTGACCAAATGATAAGGACGCTGCTGAAAGCTATTGAATCACCGGCAGAAAAAATGAGCATTATCGAAATCGGGGCTATAAAGAAAAACTGATTACGGCAATTTTACCCAACCGCTTTTATCCACTTCAATTTTATTTTCAGCCTGCAGAAAATGAAGCACTTTCCAGGCCTTTTCTTTTTTTACCCCGTTTAGTTTCTGCAGCAGGTCTTTGCAATGAAAGTTTTCATATTTAATCATGTTGATAATGCGGTGCTGCAGGGTTTCAAATTCTTCCCGGGTTAGTTTTACAGCCTTTTGTTTCAGGCAATTATCGCAAATGCCGCAGTCTTTTATTTCTGTATCTCCAAAATACCGGCCAAGTATACGGCTGCGGCACTGAATATCTTCTTTTACATATTCCACCATCTGCTTCATGCGTTTTTGAAAACTTTCCTTCCGCCGGCTGTACTGCGCCATGTTAATCACAAGGTTTTCCGCCCTGGTTCTTGGCCGCAGCAGCAGTAGCTGAGGGCTGTCTTTCTGAGGCTGGTATTCAATTATACCGGCCTGGCGCAACTGTTGCAATTGTTTTTTTATTTCTTCCGGTTCTTTTTTCAGCAAGGCCCCCATCACTTTTTCTGAAATGGGAGAAGGATAATCAAAAATGCCCTCGTAGGCCCTGAGCAGGGTTTTTATTACTGGCTCAAGCTGCGGATGTTCTTTTTCGAACCGGTATAAATACTCTTTATCCGTTGTAAAAACTACTGAAGAAGGCAGAAAAACCTGTTCATTAAACGCCAGCCAGCCATCCTGCTCCAGCGCTTTAAGAGAATAAAGTGCCGTATGGCTTTGCAGCCTGAACTTTTTCAGAAAATCTGCAATATCAAAATCAAAATATTGCCCTTCACCTGCCTCTGCCGGCAACTGTAAATAATTAGCAACAGCCTGGTAAATATTCCTTATTTCATCCAGCGAGGGAAAGCGGAGGGCTGCCATTCCTTCCAGTTCATGAAGGTCACGGTCATCATACAGCAAAACGGCATATGCGGTCTTTCCATCCCGGCCAGCACGGCCGGCCTCCTGGTAATAATTTTCAACGCAATCAGGCACATCAGCATGGATCACTGTTCTTACATCAGGTTTGTCAATGCCCATACCAAAGGCATTGGTACACACAATCACCCTTGTCTTATTGCTGACCCACTCTTCCTGTTTCCTGCTCCGTTCTTCCTGTGGCAGGCCTGCATGGTAATAATCGGCGGAAATTTGCTGCAGTTTCAGCAGTTCGCTGATCTCTTTTGCCCGTTTGCGGCTCCTGCAATAAATAATGGACGATCCGGGTACTTTCTGCAATATTTCGATGACCTTATTGATTTTTGAATCTGTCCTGAATATGCTGAAGGAAAGATTAGGCCGTTCAAAGGACTGCCGGAAAATGCGGGGGCCACTGAATTCAAGTTTTTCACAAATATCAGTCTGTACATCAGGTGTGGCGGAAGCAGTAAGCGCTAAAAGCGGAATGCCTGGCAACTCTTTCCTTAATGCGGCGATCCGCAGATAAGGCGGCCGGAAATCATAACCCCACTGGGAAATACAATGCGCTTCGTCAACCGCCACCAGGTTAATATTCAGACCGGGTAAATATTCTTTGAACAGGGATGTTTCCAGTCTTTCCGGTGAAACATACAGGAACTTGCAATTACTCTCAGCCGCTACTTTGAATGTATTAATGACTTCTTTACGGCTCATGCCGGAGTAAATGGCGAATGCAGTAATATTTTTTCTGCGGAGATTCTCCACCTGGTCTTTCATCAGCGCTATCAGGGGGGATATAACAAGGCAAAGACCATCTTTCATCAAGGCAGGCACCTGGTAGCACAATGATTTACCTCCGCCTGTGGGCATCAGCGCCAGAACATCTTTTCCATCCAGAACAGCAGCAAGAATATCTTCCTGCAGTGGACGGAATGTGTTATAACCCCAGTATTGTTTTAATATGGAATGTATGTCCGTCATTAATCCGGGTGAATTTACACCACCTTTTTCACAAACAAACGGACAGAGTTGAATGCCAGCACCACATCACTCAGCCCCATGACCAGGGCGCCAAATGTAGGAGTAAGGAAACCGAGTGCCGCTACAGGAATAGCAACAATGTTATAGGCAAAAGCCCAAAAAAGGTTTTGTTTGATGGTGATATAGGTATGCTTTCCCAGGCCCAGTGCTGTGGGCAGGTTCTTTAACCCATGGTTCATTAAAATCACCTGTGCTGACTGAACGGCAATTTGCGAGGCCTCATTCATGGAAACACCAATAGTTGCTTTTGCCAGCGCCGGCGCATCATTAATGCCATCGCCTACCATGGCAGTGGGGGCTTCTTTGTTCAGTTCATCAATTTTGGCGAGTTTTTGTTCAGGGGTTTGTTCAGCAATCACTGTATCCATACCAAGCACGGCAGCCAGCTCGTTGCATTTAGCCAGCCGGTCGCCGCTGAGCAGAATGGTTTTAATGTTTTTACTGTGCAGGTAATCAATAACCAGTTTTGCTTCAGGCCTTATCTGATCCTTTACATCGATCCAGCCAATCAGTTCATTGTTTCGGGTGATATAAACATTATGCGAATCGTCTTTTGTTAATTTCTCAGCTGCTTTGAATGAACCGGCCATGAATGTATTGCCTTCTGTATCTTCTGCTTTCATACCAAGGCCTTTTATTTCTTCAATTTTTTTCCAGCGGATTTCCTCTGTTGTTTTCCAGGTTTCTGATACGCACTTCGCAATAGGGTGATTTGAGTATTTTTCTAAACTGTAAGCAATCTTTCTGAAGTCAGACTCTTCGCTAACCATAAACCTGAAACCATAAACCTCAAACCTTCCTGTGGTAAGTGTTCCTGTTTTGTCAAATACCACCTGCCTGATGTTCTTGAATGTTTCCAGGCTGGTGGCATTTCGGAACAAAATGCCGGTTCTGGCTGCACGGCCAAGTCCTACCGCAATGGCTGCCGGTGTGGCCAGTCCCATGGCACAGGGGCAGGCAATTACCAAAACGGCAATGCTGCGCATCAGCGCCGGAGTAAAGTCTTTTAAAATTATCCAGCTGACAACTAATGTAACAACGGCAATTACGATTACTACGGGAATAAAAACAGCGCTGATCCTGTCAGCCAGCTGCTGCACCGGGGGCTTCTCTCCCTGTGCCTGCTTTACCATATTGATAATGCCGGATAAAACGGTATCCTTTCCCACCGCGGTTACCTGGGCTTTTACCGTTCCGTCAGTGATCATACTGCCCCCAATAAGTTTGTCCTTTGCTTTTTTATGAACCGGGGCACTTTCACCCGTGATGATAGCTTCGCTGACATGTACATCCCCCCAAAGAATTTTACAATCTATGGGTACCTGTTCCCCGTTTTTTATCAGGATAAGGTCGCCAACACGCAGCATTGTATTTTCAACCGGGAAAATTTGTTCTTTATGCTCGTTATCAAAAGCGATCATATTGGCCATTACTTTCTGTGATTTGGCCAGTTTATTCAGTTCCCGCTGTGTGGATGAAATAGAGGCGTCTTCAAGGTAATTGCCCAGGAAAACAAGTGTAATAATGGTGGCTGCCGTTTCAAAGAACATATATTTTTCTGCCTGGCCGGTAAGGGAGCCATAGAGGCTGTACACAAAGGCTGCAGTGGCGCCCAGGGCGATCAGTACATTCATATTGGGCATACCATTTCGAATGCTTTTCAGGGCGCTTTTGCCAAAAAAACTCATACCCACCAGGTAAACGGGAATGGTAAGGCCCAGTTGCACCCAGTGGTTCATCAACCAGCTGAAATTCTTGCTGTGGTGTATTCCGGGTATTATATGCAACATCAGCAGGGCGGTGAATGGAAAACAAAACCAAAAACGCTGTAAATGGGTTGTAAGGAAGGGTTTGCGGGTTAAAATTTCAGATTTAAGATTGTTTACGGCAGTTATGTTCATTACCTTATATCCAAGGTCTGTAATTCCGGTTGCTATTTTTTCTTCGGCAAAATCCTTTTTGGCATCAAAGATCACATCACCTGTGGCATAGTTCACTTTTACATTCTTCAAGCCCTGTTTTTCTAAGTATTTATGAATGTTAAGGGCGCAGGTGTTGCAATCCATCCCTTCCACTTTCCATTGTACTTGTTCCATATTGCAAAGTTACCGCAGGCGGTATAGTCCTGCTTTCGGTCAAAGGAATAAGTTTACAACATCGTTTCAGTTTACTGCTAAATTTGCTGCATGGAATGGGTGTTTTTCCTGGATACTATCAACGTGGTTGCAAAAGAATGCTGGAAAGCCATGGAGGGAAAAACTGTTTTTGCTTTTCATGGTCAGATGGGGGCGGGTAAAACCACCTTTATACATGCATTGTGTGATGCAAAAGGGGTTAAAGATGTGGTGGGCAGCCCTACCTTTTCACTTGTAAATGAGTATGAATACTGCTGCGAAGGAACCCGGAAACCCCTTTTCCACCTCGATCTGTATAGAATTAAGAACGAAGAAGAGGCAATCAGGGCCGGCATTGAGGATGTATTATACAGCGGCAACATCTGTCTGGCCGAATGGCCGGAAAAAGCGCCGGGAATATTTCCGGGGGATACCATGCATGTGTTTATTGAAATAACAGGGGATGGGGAAAGGCGTATTAAAATCGGCGATAATTAGTTACATTTGAAGACCGGGCATCATTATGATCCAAGGAATTGAATGTACAGAGAAGCACTCCCGGTTTTGAAGCACCAGTAACAAGAATCCGGCAACCTGCCTGCGCTTAAGCTTCGGCAGGCAAGCCAGAACCCAGCCAATGAGCCAGCAAAAACCAATAATCAGCACTTCTTTCAGTTATGAAACATTAGAAGAAACACTGGATATTAAGCCCAAAACACAGGGCATGATGATTGGTATCCCCAAGGAAATAGCCTTTCAGGAAAACAGGGTGGCGCTTACACCAGACGCCGTAAGTGTGCTCATCAGCAATGGACACCAGGTAGTGATTGAACACAATGCAGGCGAAGCCTCTCATTTCAGGGATAAAGATTACAGCGAAGCAGGCGCCAAAATTGTGTACACCCGGCAAGACGTATTTAAAGCTCCTATACTTGTAAAAAGTGCGCCGGTCATCGAGGAAGACCTGGATCTGCTGCAGCTTAACCAGATCATTATTTCGCCTATACATCTTGCGGTACTGAAAGCTTCCATACTGGAGAAAATGATGGAGAAGAAAATTACCGCTATATCTTTCGAGAACCTGAAAGACGACAGCGATTCCTACCCCATAGTACGCAGTATGAGTGAAATTGCAGGGAGTGCGGTAATGCTGATCGCCGCCCAGTATCTTAGCTCATCCAATCATGGCAAAGGGGTGCTGCTGGGTGGTATTTCCGGGATTGCCCCCACCAAGGTTATTATCATCGGTGCCGGTATTGTAGGAGAGTATGCTGCAAGGGCAGCCCTTGCACTGGGCGCTTCGGTAAAAGTGTTTGACAATAATGTATACCGCCTCAAAAGATTACAGAATAATATAGGCCAGCGGATGTGGACTTCAGTAATAGAACCACGAATGCTGGCCAAGCAATTAAAGACCTGCGAAGTGGCAGTAGGCGCTTTGGGAAGTGAAACAGGAAGAACACCGATGGTGGTGACGGAAGAAATGGTCAGCAATATGCGTCCGGGTTCTGTTATTATTGATGTGAGTATTGACCGGGGCGGTTGTTTTGAAACCTCAGAAATCACATCGCATGAGCATCCCATATTTATGAAGTACGGGGTGATACATTATTGTGTGCCGAATATTCCTTCAGGTTTTGCCCGAACGGCTTCTCAGGCCATCAGCAATGTCATCATGCCTTTGTTATTAGAAGCCGGGGAAGATGGCGGGTTCGAAAACCTGGTTTGGCACAACCTGCACCTGCGGCATGGCATTTACCTCTTCAAAGGGGCGCTGACGAATTTTTACCTGAGCCAGCGCTTTGATTTAAAATATACCGATTTGAATTTGCTGATTGCAAGCCAGCGGTAAGATGGCAATGCATTCAACTAGGAGCAGGAAACCAATTTTTTACCCAAATCAAATAATATGAAAAAGTACATCCCCTGCTCCTCGTCATCTTCCTGGTGGCCTGTGGCAAAAACAACTGGTCTAAAAAGTATGTGTATGACGATTGCATGAAAGAATTGAAAAAGGATAAAGAGACGGCAGAACTTTTTTCCAACGATCAGATGGACAAGATCTGCGATTGCTCTGCAGAAAAAACTTTCAAGAATTACAAGTCGGAGTCCGAAGCCAACAAGGATCAGCAGGGATTGATGGAGATCGGCAAGAATTGTGCAATGGAAGTGTTATCTAAGTAATCAGCAGACATCAGTTGGATTTATAATCACTGATATTCAGAACAGCCTTGCACCAGCCATATTCCACCTCGTCGTTACTGCTGACAACCACCAGCCTGTTCTGGCAATAACGATTGATCAGATCATGGTAAAGGCGGATACCGGTACTGTCCAGGTTGGTGCAGGGCTCATCCAGCAATACCAATGCTGTATCGGAAAAGATACACTGGGCCAGTTTTACCCGCTGCTTCATGCCTGAGGAATAATACCGTATTTGCTTCTTTACCGCTTTCTCAAGGCCGATTGTTCTGATAATAAAATCATCAGTAATTCCCGGAAGGAAGGGTTTGAAGCCATGGTGAAAATCCAGAAATTCCTTCACACTCATCTCTTCGATCAGTTCCAGGTAAGGCGCGCAGATGGAAACATGTCGGTAGGCGTTTTCTGCGGAACAAGGTTTTGCTCCGATGGTATAATCTATTTTTCCTTCATTCAGCAGCAGGGAGCCGCCGATGGCCTGCAGCAATGTGCTTTTTCCACTGCCGTTAGGACCCGTAATAGCATAAGATTTCCCTGATTCAAAACTGTAATTGAAATGGCGGAAGATCCAGTCACGGTTGTACCGCTTTCCTGCGTCAGACAGGGAAATCGTCATCATGGTTTCCTTTAGTGAAGCGTTTGATGATGCCGCGGCCGCTTTCCCGCACAAAAGTTACGATCTCATCCCGTTCATCCGTGGCAGGCATTTCTTCTTCAATATATTCAATGGCCTGGCTGGTGTTCATGCCTTTGTTGTACAATACCCGGTAAATGTCAAGGATATGATTGATGCGTTCCACACTAAAGCCCCGGCGCTTAAGCCCGATAGAATTCACACCGGCATAACTTAACGGCGTACGGCCGGCTTTGATATACGGGGGCACATCTTTGCTGACCAGCGATCCGCCCGCAATAAATGAATGGGCGCCAATCTTTACAAACTGGTGTACAGCGCACATACCGGCCAGTATGGCCCATTCGCCAATGATGACATGCCCGGCTACCTGTGTATTATTACTTACAATTACGTTATCACCCACAATACAGTCATGTGCAAAATGAGAATAGGCCATGATCAGGCAGTTTTTACCGATTACGGTCTTTTCCCGGTCGGCCGTACCCCTGTTTACCGTTACAAATTCCCGGATGGTGGTATTATCCCCGATAACAACAGTAGAATACTCTCCGTGGAATTTCAAGTCCTGCGGTATGGCTGCTATTACCGCTCCGGGAAAAATGCGGCAGTTCTTCCCGATCCGGGCACCTTCCATAATCGTTACGTTAGATCCGATCCAGGTTCCGTCGCCAATCTCCACGTCCTGGTGAATGACGGTAAACGGGTCAACCTTTACATTGGTCACCAGCTTCGCATTTGGATGAATATAAGTATGCGGGTGGATCATTATTCTATTATGTACACTGGTTTTAAAAACCTTGCAGGCTTGCCCACCGTAGTCCTGAATTTTCAGGACGAAGGTGGGCAAAGTTAGCCCTTGCCGCCAAAAATGGAAGTTTTTTTCAGCATACGCTGTTAAAAATGAAGGCCAAACGAGCAACTTTGGCGTTACAACATTAATATTGATCTGAAAGATGTAAATTTGCTGTTTAAATGTATACCCCCCCGGATATATTATCACTGTCTTATAAACAGAATCTGATGCAGGGAGAAATGCACCTGCTGCAGGAAAGACAGCAGCAGATACCGGGCTCGGTGCACTATACCATTCACCGTTACCGGCGTAACCCCCAATGGAATATTGAGGACACGGGTATGATGGTTTATCATTACACCAAAAACGAACCTTCTGCCAATTACCTGGAGCTGCGTTTTTGTGTAAGCGGCAATGTGTATTGCCGTAAAAAGGATACAGAATGCGACATGTGCCAGTTCGGGGCCTCCAAAAGCTGTGTGGAAAGAGTGGACAGTGTGGATGTGGTGAGCTTCAGGTTTTCCCCCATGCACCTGGGCCAGTTTGTAAAACCCAGAAAAGGAAATACGGTTCTTACGGATGATATCCTGAACTTTAAGCACCGGTCTTCATTTACCAAAATACTGCCGCTTTGCGGCAAGACAAGGATGGTACTGGAAGGTGTGCTGAACCACACCTATACAGATACCCTGGAAAATATCTACATCAATGCGCAAACCCAGATGCTGCTGCTTTACAGCCTTGATTGTATGCTGGGCGAAAAAGAGATTGATGTGGTAAACTGCAAGTTTCTGGCCAATGAAGCTGACCGGGAAAAGATTGTAAAGGCCAGGGAGATACTCATTCAGCATATCGGCGAGCCGGTCACTATTAAAGAACTCAGCCGCAAAGTGGCTATCAACGAATGCTACCTGAAAAAAGGGTTCAAGGAGTTATTTGGCACCACCGTATTTGACTTTTATCAAAGCCAGCGGATGGAACATGCAAAGTACCTGCTCTATGAAAAAGGTTTAAGCGTAACAGAGGTATCCATACTGCTGGGCTATTCCTCTATCTCCCATTTCTCCACAGCGTTTAAGAAACATACAGGTTTAAAACCATGTGAGCTTTTATTCAGGGCATAAATTTGCTTATGAATAAGCTGGCAGTACTGTCCCTTCTTGTTATTAGCGTTTTATCTTTTTCTTACCGTAAAAAAGTCTTCGTGATATCTATTCCCGCCCGTCCTCGCAACGGCCAAAACCTTTGGTGGATGAAAGTGTTCAGTGGACTGAGCTCGGTGTATTGCCCGAAAGCCCAGTTGAAAAACAAAAGAACTCGCTGAGGCATATCATTGAACTGGGCAAGGCTTTATTTTTTGATACAAGGCTCAGCGGTTCAGGAAAAATAAGCTGCGCTACCTGCCACCAGCCGGAAATGAACTGGACGGATGGAAAAGAAAAATCGGAAGGGCATGGAGGCGCTGTCACAAAAAGGAATGCCCCCACCATTCAAAACAGCTGGGTTTATAAAAAACTTTTTTGGGATGGACGTGCAAGGGATTTGCAGGACCAGGCTTTTGCACCCATCATCAGCGAAACAGAAATGCACAGCGAGATGCCGGAAGTGATGATGAAACTTCGCAGAATAAAAGGATACCGTGAGCTGTTTAAAAAAGCCTATGGCGATGAAGGGATAAACCCGGACAGGATGACGGAAGCTATTGCCATTTTTGAAAAAACGGTGATAAGCCGCAAAAGCAGGTTTGATGAATTTCTTGAAGGTGACAGAAAAGCACTATCAAACAGTGAACTCCGCGGCCTTCATTTATTCCGTACCCAGGCGAGGTGCATGAATTGCCATCACGGGCCGTTGTTCACAGATAACCAGTTTCACAGAAATAACATCACATTCATGTACGATGATGACGGGCTTTATAAGGTAACGCATAAAGAGGAGGACCTGCGAAAATTTAAAACTCCTTCGTTGCGGGATGTGGCACGCACCGGCCCCTGGATGCACAATGGCAAAATGAACAGCCTTGAGCTAATTATAAGCCGCTACAGCACGGCCAGATACCCGCCCGAAGAGGCCTCGCCCCTGATCCGAAGCCTGGGGCTGGGTTCAAAAGAACAAAAAGACCTGCTTTCTTTTTTGAAAGCAATATCTGCCCCACCTGCGGAATTTGAAAAACCAGTACTACCAGAGTAAGCAACTGTTTTGCCTGAACAACTATCTTTGCCTGTCTGCCAACAGGCAGGCGGTTCAAAGATTTAAAATAACCAAAAAAGATAATCATGAAAAAAGTATTGTTTACCCTCTTTCTGGCCTTCTTTGCTTTTCTGGCCAATGCCCAGCCCCCTGAAGGTGATGCCAAACCCGGCGAATGGTATGGAGAAAAAGTAAACCCCGAAGGAGCAATGCCAATCAGTGATGCGATGGCAAAACTCAGCGGCGGAAAAGAGGAGGTTGATGGCAAGATTAAAGCCAGGGTTGTGGAAGTATGCGAAAAAAAGGGATGCTGGGTAAAACTTGACCTTGGCAATGGTGAAACGGCTACGGTAAAAATGAAAGATTATGGATTTTTCCTGCCTCTTGCCGCTAAAGGTAAAACGGTTGTTATTGACGGCGAGATGAAGTTCAGGACCACTTCTGTGGCCGAACTGAAACATTATGCAGAGGATGCCGGTAAATCAAAAGAAGAAATTGATGCCATAAAGGAACCCCAAAAAGAGATTAGGGTAATGGCCAAAGGGATTGTGGTGGTGGAGTAATAAAACAAAACAAATCTTTTTGAAAAGCTGTTCATTATTGAACAGCTTTTTCTTTTTCCGTAAACCCTTTTCCCGAAACGGCATTTTATGCTTGTTGCCTGCAACCACCTTTGCAGAAAAACCGGATATGCTGAGAAGATTAATGGCGCTGGCTGGATTGATTACAGTCATTGAAATACAAGCGCAGGATTCAACGAAAATTTTTCATGACGATTCCCTCAACCCCGCTCATAAATACCTGCCGGATGTAACAGTTGTTGGCCGCAACAGCAAAAGTGATTACCAGCAAATGCCCGAAGTGGTCGGCACTTCTATCTATGCAGGTAAGAAAAATGCACTCATCGTATTGGACAATGTGCAGGGCAATGTGGTGACCAACACCATGCGCCAGGTGATGGCGAAAGTGCCGGGTATTCATATCTGGGAAAGTGATCCAAGCGGCATCCAGATCGGAATTGCAGCAAGGGGGCTGAGCCCCAACCGAAGCTGGGAATTCAATATCCGGCAGAATGGGTATGATATAGCGGCTGATCCGTTTGGATATCCCGAAGCCTATTATAACCCGCAACTGCAGGCCGTACAAAGAATTGAAGTGGTAAGAGGGCAGGGTTCATTGCAATACGGCCCGCAGTTTGGAGGGTTGGTCAATTATATCTTACGGAATGGCAGTGAGATAAACCCGCCTGCCGGCCACGCAGGGAAGAAATTTGCCCCGATTGCTATCGGGGTTGAAACACAGCAAACTATTGGCAGCAATTCCCTGTTTAATTCATACAATGCTATTGGCGGTAAAACAGGGAAGTGGCATTACTATTCTTTTTTTGACCACCGCAATGGAGATGGCTGGAGGCAAAACAGCAGGTATTTTACAAATTCTGGGTACGGGACGGTTACATATTATTTCACACCGAAATTTTCGCTTACAGCTGAACTGATGCGTTCGCATATCCGCAGCCAGCAGCCGGGAGGATTAACAGACGTACAGGCCGAACAAAATCCACAGCAAAGTTTCCGCAGCCGCAACTGGTTTGATATTACCTGGACAACACCGGCATTAATCGCAAACTATACTATCAATAATTCTACCAGATGGAACACAAAATTGTTTGCTACTATTGGCAACCGCAACAGCGTTGGTTTTACCCAGTCAATTCTGATAAGGGATAGCATCAACCCGTCGGCAATGAACTATAATAACCGGTTGCTGAATGCAGATAAATACAGAAATTATGGACTGGAAAGCCGGATCATTACCGATTACCAGTTCTTAAAAATGAATAATACAATTTCCGGTGGAATTCGTTTATATACTGGCAGCACCTATCGGTTTGCGGACGGTAAAGGAACCACCGGAACAGGGTATGACATGACCATATCCGGTAATTACCCACGGGATATTGAATTTATTTCAAAGAATGCCGCCATATTTATTGAAAATATTTTCCGGATCAGCAAAAAACTCATCATCATTCCGGGTATACGATATGAATGGCTGAAAGCGTCTGCATCCGGCCGCAATGGCTATACTTCCGGAGGTGGAGAAATTTTATTACAGAATATTAAACGCAGCAGAAGTTTTCTGCTGGCAGGGATAGGAGCCGAATATCATATTGGCAAAACAGAATTGTACGGAAACATAACCCAGGCTTACCGTCCTATCCAGTTTGCCAACCTGCAGGCGCCGCCCACTACAGATGTGGTGGACCCGGAACTGAAAGATGCACAGGGATATAATATTGACTTTGGTTACCGTGGCAAAGTGAAAAGCTGGCTGCAGTATGATGTAAGCGGTTTTTATCTTCAATATAATAATCGTGTGGGTACCATCACAGTGGCTGGCACACCATCTTACAGATTGATTACAAATGTGGGCAACAGTACCAGTAAAGGAATTGAAAGCTATATCGAATTCAATCCATGGAGAGCTTTTACAAAAAATACTACCGCTGATTTGATATTGTTTGGCTCTTACGGATTTACTCATGCCCGTTACAGCAGCGACCATAAAGACGCAGCCACCAAAGGGAAAAAAGTGGAGAATGCCCCTGAGCATATTTTTCGTGCCGGGATTACAGCCGGTTATAAATCATTTTTGCTGACAGCACAGCTTAGTTATGTCAGTGAAACATTCAGTGATGCAAACAATACTGTTATACCAACTGCCACTGGAAACAATGGATTGATTCCCGCTTATTCAATAACAGATATCACCGCAACATATAAATTTTCAAAAGGGCTGAACATCAAAGCCGGCATCAACAACCTGTTGGATGAAAAATATTTTAGCCGCCGTGCGGGAGGGTATCCTGGCCCCGGCGCTTTGCCTGCTGATGGAAGAACTTTCTTTATTAGTGTGGGTGCAAAATTTTAAAATCAATTTTACTTTCAAAATATATTTATTTTCTGTATGACTTTAGTCAGCTTGTCGAAATATTGGCAATCAAATTGTGAGCCTTCAATAAACTCAAACTGACTATCCTTTTGAGACAGCCTCTTTATTATTCTATAACACCCTTTGTTTTTCGTAGCTTTGCCGACTTAAAAATCGGGCGGAAAAGACCTAACATGATCACTAAATACAGAGAATTCACTGGACTGGATCTTCCGGCTTTTGAACAGGAAATATTGACCAAATGGTCGGAGACACAGGCATTTGAAAAAAGTGTCTCTCTTCGGGATGGCGCCACACCCTTTGTGTTTTATGAAGGCCCGCCCAGCGCCAATGGCATGCCCGGGATTCACCATGTTATTTCAAGAACGCTGAAGGATTTGGTTTGCCGCTACAAAACCATGAAAGGATTCCAGGTAAAGAGAAAAGGCGGCTGGGATACACATGGCCTTCCGATTGAACTGGGCGTAGAAAAAGAGTTAGGGATAACCAAAGAAGATATTGGCAAAAAGATCTCTGTTGAAGACTATAATAAGGGATGCCGGGAAGCGGTATTACGGTATAAAGACAAGTGGGATGAAATTACCCGCAAGATGGGTTACTGGGTTGATTTGAATGACCCGTACATCACTTACAAAAACGAATACATTGAAACGGTTTGGTGGCTGTTGAGTGAGCTGTATAAAAAAGGATTGCTGTATGAAAGTGTAAGCATCCAACCTTACTCACCGGCAGCGGGAACAGGATTAAGTTCGCATGAGCTGAACCAGCCGGGAACCTATAAGGATGTGAAGGATACTTCTGCCGTAGCTATGTTTAAGGCGGTAAAGAACGAGAAAAGCCAATTTTTATTTGATGCAGCGGAAAAGGCACAAGGCACAAGAGACAAGGCACAAGAAGTTTTCTTTTTAGCATGGACGACAACGCCGTGGACATTACCTTCTAATCTTGGCTTGACTGTTGGCGGAAATATTGATTATGTGCTGGTAAAAACATTCAACCCCTATTTGCACCATGAGATTAATGTTGTTTTAGCAAAAACGCTGACAGGTAAATATTTTAAAGCAGAAGGAGAAAACGGAAATTTTGAGAATTATCTGTCTCAAATGAACGACCCTCAAAGTGAGGGTTCTAAGAACCCCCCTTCGGGGGGCAGGGGGGCCACTCCCTGGAAAATATTGGCTGAATTCAAAGGCTCAGAAATTGAAGGCTGCGAATATGAACAACTTCTCCCTTTTGAAGCCAACTCACCCAAAGTCATTGAAGAAATAACTTCCGGAGCAAAACCTTTCCGTGTGCTGGTGGGCGACTTTGTGACTACTGAAGACGGTACAGGCATCGTTCACACGGCGCCAGCCTTTGGAGCCGATGACTTTAAGATTGGCAGAAAATACAATATCGGAATCCTCACCATGGTGGACAGGGAAGGAAAGTTTGTGGATGGCCTTGGCGAATTCAGCAACCGCTATGTAAAAAATTACAAAGATCAGAAAAACTATGTTGATGTGAATGTTGACATAGCTGTAAAACTTAAGAAAGAAAACCGGGCTTTTAAAGTTGAGAAATACGAACACAGCTACCCGCATTGCTGGAGAACGGATAAACCTGTTTTATACTACCCGCTGGATGCCTGGTTCATCAAAACCACGGCTATCAAGGACAGGATGGTGGAATTAAATAAAACCATCAACTGGAAACCCAAAAGCACCGGTGATGGCCGCTTTGGCAACTGGCTGGAAAATATGGTGGACTGGAACCTGAGCCGTTCAAGGTATTGGGGCACTCCGCTTCCAATCTGGAAAACGGAAGATGGGGAAGAAGAAAAATGTATAGGCAGTATTGAAGAACTGAATGCTGAAATACGAAAGGCTGCAGAAGTTTTGGGAGGAGAAACAAACAAACACTATCTGCATGAAGGCATTCTTGATCTGCATAAACCGTATGTAGATGAGATCACATTGGTAAGTGCCTCAGGCAAACCGATGAAACGGGTACCCGACCTGATAGATGTTTGGTTTGACAGCGGCGCCATGCCTTATGCCCAATGGGGCCTCCCGGATAGCAGTTCAAATAAGTTTGGTACGCTGAGTGCTGAAAACTTTTTCAAATATCATGCAGCTTCGGAAGCCTCCCCCCTGAGGGGAGGTTTGGAGGGGGCCTCATTTCCCGCTGACTTCATCGCCGAAGGCGTTGACCAGACAAGAGGATGGTTTTATACCCTGCATGCCATTGCTGCACTGGTTTTTGATTCGGTGGCTTACAAGACTTGTGTTTCAAACGGATTAGTGCTGGATAAGAACGGCAATAAGATGAGCAAGCGCCTGGGCAATGTGGTGGACCCATTCAAAACGATTGAAACTTTCGGTGCCGATGCCACAAGATGGTACCTTATCACCAATGCTTCACCTTGGGATAATATGAAGTTTGACCTGGATGGTATTAAAGAAGTGCAGCGTAAATTCTTCGGAACGTTATATAATACTTATCAGTTCTTCGCCCTGTATGCCAATGTGGATGGTTTTGCTTTTAAAGAAGCTTATATCCCTTTGCGGCAAAGACCTGAAATTGACCGTTGGATTCTCTCTTCACTCAACACAGTGGTAAAGAAAGCCAACGAGTACATGGACGATTATGAGCCCACCCAGGCCGGCCGTGTAATTGAAGATTTTGTGGACGAACATTTGAGCAATTGGTATGTGCGCCTCTGCCGCCGACGTTTTTGGAAAGGGGAATATGAGCAGGATAAAATATGCGCTTATCAGACTTTGTACGAATGTTTAGAAACATTGACAAGGCTGATTGCCCCCATCTCTCCATTCTTCAGCGATAGTCTTTTCCAAAATCTGAATGCCGTGACGGGAAGACATAGGGTGGAATCAGCTCATCATGCCGATTACCCGGTTGCTGATACAGTGGCTATTGATGTGTCCTTAGAAGAAAGAATGCAACTGGCACAGGATGCCTCTTCATTGATATTATCGCTTCGCAAAAAGGTAAATATTAAAGTTCGCCAGCCGTTGCAGAAAGTGCTGATCCCGGTTTTGAACCCTTTCATGAAAGAACAGCTGCAAAAAGTGGAAGATTTAATAAAGGCCGAAGTAAATGTAAAAGAGATTGAATACCTGAACCCGGACAATACCTTTATCAGCAAAAAGATCAAACCCAATTTTGTGGCTCTTGGTAAAAAATTGGGACCAAAAATGAAGGCGGTATCAGCCGCACTGGCCCAATTTACACAGGAAGATATAGCCCGGTTTGAAAAAGAAGGACAATATAGTTTGCTGCTTGATGGCGAACCTGTAATATTACAGGCTTCTGAAGTAGAGATCAGCAGCGAGGATATTCCGGGGTGGACGGTGGCCACCAAAGGCAGCCTGACCGCGGCGCTTGACATTACCGTAACCCCCGAGCTGGAAGCCGAAGGCAATGCCCGGGAGTTTGTGAACCGGATTCAGAAAATCCGGAAAGACAGCGGCTTTGAACTGACGGACAGGGTGGATGTTAAGGTTTATAATGCTAACACACTAAAAGATTCTTTGGCATTGTATAAAGACTATATTTGCGCCGAAATTCTGGCGGATACGCTGGAGTTTGTTCCCGATAGCTATCGGGATGAAATACAGGACGGAACGGCCCCTCCCGATAACAATCGGGATGCTATCGGGGTAGAAATCAACGATGTTTCGCTAAATGTGATTGTTTTAAAAAAAGGGTAAAACTATGGCTATCAAGAAGAAACCGGCTCCTAAAAAGCCTGCCCGCCCAAAAGGCGGGGCAGCCAAACCCGCCCCTAAAAAAAAGCCTGCCGCTAAAAAACCGGCAGCAAAGAAAGCTGTGAAGAAACCCGCACCCAAACCCAAGCAGGCCGCTAAAAAGGCCGCCAAGCCCGCCCCTAAGAAACCAGCTAAACCGGCACCAAAAACTGCTGCAAAGCCAGCACCCAAGCAGGTTAGTAAACCAGCCCCGGCGCCTAAACATGAGGCTCCGAAGCCCGTTGTCAAAAAACCTGGTGGCGTTGACCCCAAATCTTTGGTTTCAATAAAACCTAAAGTACAGCCTGTGATAAAAAAAGAACCGCCTAAGCCATCCAAAATAGTAATACCCAAAACCTCTACAAAAAGCTCTGTAAAGTATGAACCGGAGTTTACCCGGTCTATCCTGGATGCATCCAAGGCGGGTTTACAATCAGAAGGGCCAACCATGCGGTACTCGGATGCTGACCTGGCTGAATTCAGGGAAATTATTCAGAGAAAACTGGATGCCGCCAAAAAAGAACTGACCTATTTGCAGGGGCTTATAACCCGTAAGGATGAAGGAGGTGATATGGATGAGGCCCGCTACATGACCATGGAAGACGGAAGCGTAAGCATGGAAAGGGAGCAACTGAGCCAGATGGCCAGCCGCCAGATCACCTTTATTGATCACCTTGAAAAAGCCATGATGCGGATTGAAAATAAAACCTATGGCATTTGCCGGGTAACCGGTAAACTGATTGACAAGGCAAGGCTAAGGGCGGTGCCCCACGCCACGCTGAGTATTGAGGCCAAGCAAATGATGAATAAATAAACAGAAGCCCCAATCAAATGAATGTCACCCCGGCCAATGAGCCGGGGTCTTTTTTATGCCAGAAGATTATTTCTTTTTTCTCAGGAAAACCTGGAATCCAACTCCCAGGAAGAAACCATGGTTGGTGTATTTGGTAGTTGTTTTATTTACACCCCTTTCATCAATAGTACCGTCGTTTCCATTATCCCGAAGGGTAGTTTTATCAAATGTATTTTTATTATATCCATATATGTAGCCAATGAAAAAATCCAGCCCGGCATTTTCCCCCATCATTTTGGTGGCCCCTGCCTGCAGGCTGGCGTTGGCAAAAAAGCCTCCGCTTGAACTACCGTCATAGGAGATTTTATAAGCAGCAGGGCCGCTGCCCCCATAAAAAAACCCCTCTGTTTTCAGGTTGCTTATACCCAGGTTAAAACCAAACTGGCCAAAGGGCATTAATGAAGCGGAATGGCTGAAATAATGCCGTACAAAGCCGCCAAGGCCAATATTAAAACTATTGGATTTATCGCTTTGGTACGTGGTGCCATTTTGCTCATAAGTGGTTTTGTTACCTGTTGGATTAATGTTCAGCGTTGCCCCGACAGCCGTATTTTCCGTGATAAACCAACCCAAAGTTGGATTGATGGCCAAATTATAACTGGTGATCTTTGACTTGTTATTGCCTATCTGGTCAACCGATATGTCTGAACTGCCGGAATTATAGATTACAGAACCTACACTGGCCCCCGCCATTTTATCGCCACGGGCAAATTGGGCCCTGCCGGCAGTAGCAGAAATAAACAGGGCGAAGGCAAAAAAATACCTGATACAGGACATAATTGAATGTTTGGTCAGGCAACAAATATACTACTACGCTCCCATGCCAAGAGGCAAAATCACCTTCGATACGCTAAAATTCACCTGGTCTGATTAAAAAATATAGCCTAAGCTTCGTAGTACACGGTAGCCGTTCAGGCTTACCCGTCCATGCCCGATTTTTTTGCACAGGTTATAGCGATTTGATTATTTTTCCTTTACCTTTAAAATCTCTTTGGTGGAAAGGGAAATTCCCTTTATTTTTAAACCGAAACTAATTAACAGCCAAATCAAACTTTTATGAGAAAGTTCCAACTCCTTTCCCTTTTAGCTTTAGCTATAACTTTTTTAGCCGTTAGTTGTACAAAAGAAGGCCCCGAAGGCCCCACCGGCGCTACCGGTGCACAAGGCCCAACTGGAGTACAAGGTCCCATCGGTCCTGCTGGTCCTACCGGTCCCACAGGTCCTGCTGGTCCTACTGGTCCTGTTGGCCCCCAAGGCCCCCAAGGCCCGGCCGGCACAGCAAATGTTATTTATTCACCCTGGACAAATTTTGTGACAGGTAACTGGGGTGCTTTACAAACCGTTTTTGGAATAGATCAAAGAAGATATCTGATTACGGCTCCAGGCGCCACTCAGACAATGATCGATCAGGGTGTAGTTTTAGTATTTGTTCGCTTTGTAGGTGTTGCAAATACAACTTACCAACTACCACTCGTTGAATCAATTGCCGGAGGAGGCGGAACCCAACACATGCAATACACCACTACAGTTGGAACGATTACAATCCGGTTTTTTAATAGCAATGGTGTTGGTGATCCTGGTACATTTGGCGGATCTAATGCACATAGATATGTACTTATCCCCGGAGGGGTGGCAGGCGGTCGCACTGCTGAAAAAGCATGTGAGATCAATGGCCAGGTTTATACCGAGAGCCAATTGAAAGCAATGACTTACCAGCAGGTTTGTTCTTTGCTGAGCATCCCTCAATAATAATTTTCTCTCCAAAGAAAGCCCTGCCAAAAGCGGGGCTTTTTCTTTTTGGCCTTATTTTGTGCAACCAAAATTTGAAGTATGAAAAATCTTCTGCTTGCCGGATCTTTATTATTCGCGACAGTTATTGCAGCCCAGCCCCGCATTATTTCCGGCCCTATGCTGGGCCCGGTAGAGTTAAGGGATGCAAAAGTGTGGGTAGAAGTTTCTCCTGAAGTAAAAACAGTTTCCTTGCAATACAATAAGAGAGACGAAGCAAAATCAAAAACAGTGGTTTACAAAGGTGCATTGGGAAATGAGTTTAATCCCATTCAATTCACCATCGGAGGACTTGATTTTAATACAACTTATCAGTACAAAATATTACTTAACGGTAAGCCAACTTCTAATGGTGGCGAGTTTACCACCAAAGACCTCTGGCAATGGAGAAAGCCAGCACCGGATTTTAATTTCCTCACCGGTTCCTGCTCTTATTTCAACGAACCGGTTTTCGACAGGCCGGGCACCCCCTATGGTAAAGATTCTTCCATCTTTGAACCAATGGCCAAAGAGAAGGCAGCTTTTATGCTCTGGCTCGGTGATGCCTGGTATACCCGTGATGTAGATTATTACAGTGAATGGGGCTTATGGTACAGGGCCAGTCACGACAGGGCTGTTCCTGTTATGCAGAATTTTTTAAAAGCCATGCCCCAGTTTGCCATCTGGGACGATCATGATTATGGCCCCAATGATATTGGCAAGAATTATATCTTAAAAGAAACCAGCCGGGAAATTTGGAAAAAATACTGGTGCAATCCATCCTATGGTGAAAACGGGCAGGGCACTTATACCATGACAAGCTGGGGCGATGTGGATTTGTTTTTAACCGACGACCGTTGGTGGCGCAGCGCCGACAGGATGAAAGATTCGGTAGACGGAAAACCAAACCCGGAAAAGAGAATGCTGGGGAAACAACAAATGGAATGGCTGAAAAATTCCTTGTTGTACAGCAATGCCGTTTTTAAAATAATAACAGTGGGCAGCCAGGTACTTAATCCCGTTTCCCCGTTTGACAAATGGTGGGAATTCCCGGCTGAATACGATGAACTGATGAATTTTTTGAAGGAATACAAGATCAATGGCGTGGTGTTTCTAACCGGCGACCGGCACCACAGCGAAATCATTAAAGTGGACAGGCCCGGTACATATTCTCTATACGATATTACAGTTTCGCCCCTTACTTCAGGCACCCATGTTTTCGGCAATGCCGAAAAGAATAATCCTTACCGGGTGCTGGGGATAGACCAGCAGCAGAACTATGCAAAGTTTTCCTTCAGCGGGCCCCGGAACGACCGGAAGCTTACGGTAGAATATTTTGGCGTGAAAGGAGAAAAGCTGGCTGAATGGTCGGTTAATGAAAAGGAATTAAAAGCACCGTAGCCTTAACTTTCATATATACCTGTCAATGACTATCTCTTTCGGATACGCAAAACCCAAAGTGCTGCAGGCCCTGCGGTATCATTTCATCAGCCGGCTGGAGATCCGGATTATGCTTATCCTGGTGAATGTGTTTGCCATTGCGTCAATCATCCTGTATGCTTTTCAAAAAGTAACGCCGCTGGCTTTTCTTACCGGCTCGTTTTTATGGGTGGTGCTGATGATCAGTTTCTGGTTTGTGCTGCCGGGTATGGTTTACCGCCGGGCTGTTACATTTAAACATGAGTTCAGCATGGACTTTGATGAAGACTCCTTTACCTTACGGCATGAAAAGGGCTCGAAGCGATGGCCCTGGTCATCGCTGAAACACTATATGGAAAGCCCCCATTTCTTTCACCTTTATTTTGATAACCGCTCCTTTTTCCTGGTTCCCAAAAGCGGATGCCAAGACAGCGATGAAGTGCATGCATTAAGAATGCTGATAAAAAGCAAAGTGAAGAAAGGATAATCCCTTAAAGCTGTTTTTCCATTACATAATGCGGGATGGTTATCTCAATAAATTCATCACTGGTAACTTTATAGCCCATTTTTTCATAAAAACCTATTGAATTCTTCCGGGCATGCATGGAAAGAATTTTATAACCCCTGTCTCTGGCTAGGTTTTCGGCAAAGTTCATCAGTGCCCTGCCAATACCTTTTCCCTGCAGGTCGTTCAACACCGCCATCTGGCGTAAGCGGACTGTTTGCGGATTTTCTTCCACCAGCATACAGCAGCCCAGCATCTGTTCATCCTCAAAGGCGCCGATAAGCATATTATTTTTTTCTCTTTCCAGTTCCTGCGGTGTAAAGCTGAGGCCAAGCGGCTTGCGCAGAATATCATCCCGCAGTTTTACCATCTGCTGGTATTCAGGAGTACCATGGTCAATTATTTTCAGGGCCATAACCGGGATGAGATTGTAACCCGTTCAAAATACAAAGAACTTATAATTCCGCCAACCGTTTTTACCGTTATTTTGTCTTCTTGCAGGCACTTGCATAAAGGGCTATACTCTCGTTCTCAGCCAGTTGGGGCGATTGCGGAAAAAAGATTGATAAAGATGGCGATTAATTCAAAAAGTATATTTTTGCACCCAATAAACAAAACTTAAGAACATGTCAGACATTGCATCAAGAGTAAAGAAAATTATCGTTGATAAGCTGGGCGTTGATGAAGCCGAAGTAACCAACGAAGCCTCTTTCACCAACGACCTGGGTGCCGATTCACTGGATACGGTTGAACTGATTATGGAATTCGAAAAAGAATTCAATATTTCTATCCCGGATGAGCAGGCCGAGACCATTACAACTGTGGGTCAGGCTGTTTCTTACCTGGAAGAGCATGCAAAGTAAAAATGATCGTTTCGCAGTGTGGAATAAACAGGGACGCCTGTCCCGCCCTGCGGGAAAATAAAAACATCGATAACCGCCTTTAACTGTTACTACAGCAAAGGCGGTTTTTAATTCCGGCCCCGTCTTTGTAAAAACAGATTGTATATTTCTGCTGTAAATATTATTTGAAATTTTTGCCAGGAGGAACCTTTGATGTAATTTTTCATGCCTATGTTGTGTATTTTCGGCATGAAAAATTACAAGTTGTTTTGAGGAACCTAATATTCTTCAATTATGGAGTTAAAACGGGTAGTAGTTACAGGCATGGGCGCCATTACGCCGTTGGGTCATACCGTTGAAGAATACTGGAATGGCCTGGTAACCGGTGTATCAGGCGCTGATATGATTACGCTGTTTGATGCTTCCAAATTCAGGACAAAATTCGCCTGCGAGGTAAAAGGTTTTGATCCTGTACAGTTTCTTGATAGAAAAGAAGCCAGAAAAATTGACCGTTTTACCCAGTTTGCCCTTGTGGTAAGCGACCAGGCCATGGCAGATGCCGGCTTTACGAAAGATCATATAGACCCCGACCGGGTAGGAGTTGTATTTGCCAGCGGCATCGGCGGCCTGATTACTTTTCAAAATGAAGTAATTGATTTTGCCCGGGGTGATGGCACACCAAGGTTCAACCCTTTTTTCATTCCCAAGATGATACTGGATATTGCCGCAGGACAAATCAGCATGCGGCATAACCTGCGGGGGCCCAATTTTGCCGTGGTAAGCGCCTGCGCCAGCAGTACCAATGCCCTTATAGAAGCCTATAACCTCATCCGGCTGAACAAGGCCAGCATCATACTTACCGGCGGGAGTGAGGCTGTTATCATCGAAGCCGGTGTTGGCGGGTTCAATGCTATGAAGGCGATGAGTGAAAGAAATGATGATCCTAAAACCGCCAGCCGTCCCTATGATAAAGACAGGGACGGATTTGTAATGGGGGAAGCTGCCGGCATGCTGGTGCTGGAAGAACTGGAGCATGCCAAAGCAAGAGGAGCAAAAATATATTGTGAAGTGGCCGGTGGCGGGGCCACTGCCGATGCACATCACATCACAGCCCCGCATCCTGAAGGATTGGGCGCCAAAAATGTAATGCTTCTTGCACTGGATGATGCCGGAATGAAACCAGATGAAATTGATTATATCAATACTCACGGCACATCAACACCCATTGGAGATGGTGCAGAAGTAAAAGCCATATCGCAGGTTTTTGGCGATCATGCCTATAAACTCAATATTAGCGCCACTAAATCCATGACAGGTCACTGCCTGGGAGCAGCCGGCGTAATTGAAGCCATAGCCAGCATCAAGGCAGTGCTGCATGATGTGGTTCCGCCCACTATCAATCACTTTACCGATGACCCCGAACTGGACCCCCGGCTGAATTTTACTTTCAACAAGGCCCGGCACCGTACAGTAAGGGCGGCCCTGAGCAATACATTTGGCTTTGGCGGCCACAATGCCTGTGTGATCGTAAAAAAATTTACAAGCTGAGAGGTTGATATGTTGTCAGGGAATGAAGCATTCAACTTTTAAACTTTTATACTTGTCAACTTTTCCGTAGCTTAATGGCCGTGGATTTTTTTAAATTCTTTTCAGGCGATCATTCAGGTTCCTCTTTTAAAAAAGAGCTCAAGAATATTCTGGGCTATAAACCAGGCAATCTTTCCCTCTACAAAACAGCCCTTACGCACCGTTCCGTAAGAGAAAAGGCCGATGAAAACAATGAAAGGCTGGAATACCTGGGTGATGCCGTGCTCAGCGCCCTGATTGCCGATTATCTTTTTAAAAGATATCCTTACCGGGAGGAGGGGTTTCTTACCGAAATGCGCAGCAAAATGGTAAACCGGCAGCAGCTCAATGAAATTGCTGTCCGCATGGGGCTTAAAAAAATTACCCTGTACAACAAAATGGACGGCTCATTAAAAGCGAGCCAGATATTTGGCAATACCCTTGAAGCGCTGGTGGGGGCTATTTATCTTGACCAGGGCTATAAAAAAACGGCCAAATGGGTAATGGAATGCATCCTTATGCCGCATATGTTCATGGATGACCTGGAGAATCTTGAGATCAATCATAAAAACAAACTCTATGGCTGGGCAAACAAAAACGGCCGCCTGCTGGAGTTTGAAACGCTGAATGAAAAACTGGAGAACGGCCGCCGTTTATTTACAGTGGCAGCTGTGCTTGACGGGGAAATGATCGGTGAGGGAAGGGCCTTTAATAAGAAAGATGCTTCACAAATTGCAGCCCAGGTGGCGGTAGAGCGCCTGGGCATTGCCACCACCGATTCGGCTGGTGACGAAACAGTATCATAATATAAAAAAGGGGCCGGGCCCCCTCTTCACATCTCCACAATATCTTTTTTTACTGAGCTTACAATCGCCAGCAATTCATCCTGTTCTTTTTTCGGCACTTTGAATTTGTTCAGCGTTTCAACCAGCAACCCGGCAGTAATGTTCCAGTCGTTTTCCGAAATTTTTAATCCTTTGTGGGCGTCTTTCATAGAGCGGCCCATATATACACAGGGCTCGCCGCTCACATTGCAAAGCATATCCACTATATGCTGGCGCATGCTTTTTTTGCTGTCATCACCGGCGCCGGTAAAAAAACGGGACAGATCTTTATGAGTGGCCAGTTTGCTGATAAAATCATCCGTTACGGCTGCAATGGCATCATAACCACCCAGCCTTTTGTAAAGTGATTCCTGTGCCTGTACCTGCCGTGCTGCCACCAGCAGCAGGAATAGGGGAAGGAAAACATAAAATCTCTTTTTCATAAACAATTATTTAGCCGGTTAATGAATATTGGCCCGCCGGGCCTGCCCCTACTTACGGTAAAAAGATGCGGCAGGTTTTTCCTGTATCAATTACATCGTTACATTTGAAAAACTAAAAACCCTGCTATGAGATGCCTGCTTGTTATTCTGGCCCTTGCATCCGTCACCGGTTCCTGTAAAAGCAAACCTGCCAAAGGCGCCAACGGTATTACCTACAAATCAGCCGTAGAGTACAACGATTATATTGTTTCCCGTCAGACCACCCTGATGCGGAACATCATGACCTTGGTGGAAGCAGCGCAGAGCGATTTGGATTCAGCCGAGCGGCTGCTGGATAAATATGTAAGGCAAACAGGTGCGATGATCACTGAAATAAAAGGGATGCCGCCGTATAAAGGCGACTCTTCGCTGCGGGATGCAGCAGCAAGCCTTTTTGGGTTTTATCAAAAAATGTTCGACAGGGATTACCGGGATATCCTTCACCTCCGGAGTGAGCAGGACGGAACATTAACTGAAACAGAGGAAAGAATTCAGGATATTGTAAGGAAAGTAGGGGAAGAGGAAAAGGGCTACGATGCCGGTTTCAAAATGCCCAGAAAGCCTTTGCCCGGAAAAACAACATGAAGCTGAAGGAAAATGAAATGCAGAAGGAGTTTGATAAGAAGATGAAAACAGACGAATAGGGCCGGGGCCGGATCATGGTTTTTCCATACAAAGTTCTATCAGCGTACTGTTGGTATGTTTGGGGTGCAGAAAGCAGATAAGCTTGTTGTCGGCCCCTTCTTTTGGTTTATCATTTAGCAGTACAAAGCCTTCCTGTTTCAGCCGTTCCATTGCAGCATCAATGTCCGCCACTTCAAAAGCGATATGGTGCAGGCCTTCGCCCTTTTTTTCAATGAATCGGGCAATGATGCCGTCGGGCACAGTGCTTTCCAGCAGTTCCACCTTATTGGGCCCTGTTTGAAAAAAGGCGGTGTTCACTTTTTCCGTTTCAACGGTTTCGGTTTTATAGCAGGGAGTATTCAGCAGCTTTTCAAACCGGGGTATGGCTTCCTCAAGGTTTTTAACGGCGATGCCGATATGTTCTATTTTTTGCATAAAGATGTAAGATAACGACTTTCCGAAAGCCGGAAAATCAGCCGGCCAGGTCAAATTGGCCCTTTCATTCAGAACATTTTGAGCTAATTTCGTGTTTACAGAAACAAAAACAGCGAGGAAAGTGAACTATGCTGCAATTTCCCATTTATTTAGACCATAATGCCACCACACCCTGCGATCCGAGGGTGGTGGAAACCATGCTGCCTTATTTCACCAATAGTTTCGGCAATGCAGCCAGCCGTAACCATCCTTTTGGCTGGCAGGCCGAAGAGGCTGTTGACTATGCCCGGGAGCAGGTGGCCAGGCTGGTGGGCGCGGACCCCAAAGAGATCATCTTTACTTCCGGCGCCACTGAAGCCGATAACCTTGCTATAAAAGGGGTGTTTGAAATGTATGCCAGCAAGGGCAATCATATCATAACCTGCAATATCGAGCATAAGGCAGTACTGGATACCTGCAAGCATATAGAAAAAGAAGGCGGAGAGGTAACCTATCTGAAAGTGAAAGATAACGGGCTGGTGGATCCTGCCGATGTGGAAGCAGCCATCAAACCTACCACCATCCTGATCGCCATAATGTATGCCAATAATGAAATTGGCACGGTGATGCCGGTGAAGGAAATCAGCGCCATTGCTAAAAAGCACGGGGTGCTTGTGTTCAGCGATGCCACACAGGCGGTTGGAAAAATACCCGTGGATGTAAATAAAGACGGCATAGACCTGATGGCCTTTACTGCACACAAAATGTATGGTCCAAAAGGCGTGGGCGCTTTATATGTGCGCCGCAAAACCCCCCGTGTGAAAGTAACTGCTCAATTGGATGGCGGCGGTCATGAGCGGGGAATGAGAAGCGGTACGCTGAATGTGCCGGGTATTGTGGGCTTTGGCAAGGCCTGTGAACTGTGCATGTATGAAATGACTGAAGAGTCGGCCCGGCTCAGCAAACTGAGGGATAAACTTGAAAATACCCTGCTTACTATTGAAGAGGCCTACCTGAACGGGGATAAAGGGCACCGGCTGCCGCATGTAACCAATATTTCTTTCAAATATGTGGAAGGTGAAGGGCTGATGATGGGCTTTAATAAAAATATTGCCGTTTCATCGGGCTCGGCCTGTACCTCAGCATCGCTGGAGCCATCCTATGTGCTGAAGGCGCTGGGGCTGGGGGATGACCTGGCACATAGTTCGCTGCGATTCGGGCTGGGCAGGTTTACTACCGAAGAGCAGATTGATTATACAATAGAACAGGTAACGAATACGGCGAATAAATTGAGGGAGATGAGTCCGCTTTGGGAGATGTATAAGGAAGGAATTGATCTGAACACTATTGAATGGGCGCATCACTAAAAATGTAAAACGCAAGATGAAAAATGATAAATGTAAAGGGTTTATTTAACAGGTCGCAGTTTTATATTTAATATTTAAAAGTTTACATTATAAATTTATTATTATGGCATACAGTGAAAAAGTAATCGACCACTACCAGAATCCCAAAAATGTGGGAACACTGGATAAAAGCAAACAAAATGTGGGCACCGGTCTGGTAGGCGCACCTGAGTGCGGCGATGTTATGCGCCTGCAGATTGAAGTGGATGAAGCGACCGGCGTAATTAAAGAGGCCAAATTTAAAACCTTTGGCTGCGGCTCAGCCATTGCTTCTTCTTCACTTTCTACCGAGTGGCTGAAAGGCAAAAGTATTGACGATGCAGTGAAGATTGACAATATGGAAATAGTAGAAGAGCTGAACCTGCCCCCGGTAAAAATTCACTGCTCCGTGCTGGCAGAAGATGCTATCAAAGCAGCGATAAATGATTACCGCAAAAAGAACGGTATGCCGGAGCTGAAGTTTGAAGAAGGAGTGGTGCATTAGGCCTCCCCTAACCCTGCCTGTCCGGCAGGCAGGCCCTCCGAAAGAGGAGCTTTAGAATCCTAAAGAACAGAATTTACTAATGGGTAAAGAAAACGCTATACTATCAGAAACCCAGAACCCTCCGCCAGCTGGCGGAGGCGGGGAGGCCAATTCAATTTACATCAGCGATAAGGCAAAGGCTAAAGTGCAGCAGCTGATGGCTGATGCAGGCATTGCCAATGACCCTTCTTATTTTTTAAGGGTGGGGGTAGTGGGTGGCGGATGTTCCGGTCTTAGCTATAAGCTTGATTTTGACAATGAACAGAAACCCATGGACCAGGTGTTTGAAGATAATGGTGTAAAAGTGGTTACTGACCTGAAAAGTTTTCTTTACCTCGTTAACACCACACTTGATTTTTCTGATGGCCTTAACGGCAAAGGTTTTTATTTCAGTAACCCCAATGCCAGCCGCACCTGCGGATGCGGGGAGAGCTTTGCGGTTTAACAATACCTGTTTTACCCCGAACTTGACAATAGAAAATCCTTTCGTATTTGCGGAAGGATTTTTTATGAGAAATTTCTTCAGAATGTGGGCCGGGGTAGTGTAATGAGTCCTGTACTTTAGGATTCTCTTGTGCCTTGATTGTTGAGCCTTGTACCTGTTTATTACTTATTTTGCACCATTGTCCATGCCTATGTGGTCCGTTTGTAAAAAAGAACTCCGCCAGTTTTTCAGCAGCCTTACCGGTTATATTGCCATTATCGTTTTCCTTTTAGTGAACGGGCTGATGCTTTTCTTCTTCCGGGACAATATTTTTGAATTTGGTTATGCCACACTCGACCGGTTCTTTCAACTGGCCCCCTGGGTTTTACTGCTGCTGATTCCTGCTATTACCATGCGCAGCTTTGCAGAGGAATTTAAAACAGGCACATTTGAGATACTTCAAACCCGGCCGCTCAGCCGCGGGCAGATTGTATGGGGAAAATACCTGGGCAGCCTGATCGTAGTGTTCATTGCCCTGCTTCCCACTGTTGTTTACATTATTTCGATGCAAAGGCTTTCAGCCGGCCAGGGTATTGACATGGGGGCCACCATCGGGGCTTATATCGGATTATTCTTTCTTGCTGCTGTATTTACGGCGATTTGCATTTGCTGCAGCAGCTTTACCAATAATGCAGTGATCGCCTTTATTTCGGGTTTGCTGGGCTGCGCCCTGTTGTACTATGGCTTCAATGCCATCAGTAAACTGCCGGCGCTCAGCAACGGAACGGATTATTATGTGGAGATGGCCGGGATTGATTTTCATTACCGGAGCATCAGCCGGGGATTGATTGATGCAAGGGACATTGTTTATTTTTTATCACTGATTTTTTTATTCCTGGTTATAACCAGCAGGAACCTGCTTAAGCGGTAATATGAAAAAGCTGTTGAATAAAATAGTTGTTTCAAAGTACGGGTGGGTCATGCTGCTGGTGCTGGTGCTTGCAGTAAACCTCCTGGCTTCCTTTCTGCAGCTACGGGTTGACCTGACCAAGGAAAAAAGATATACACTTAGTAAAGCCACCAAAGATCTGCTGAAGAACCTGGAGGATGATGTGCAGATAGATGTGTTTTTGAAAGGTCAGTTTCCTGCCGGATTTAAGAAACTGGCCAATAGCACCAATGAGTTTTTGCAATTGATGAAAGACAGGAATGGTGCTAAGCTACATTACAGATTTATTTCACCACAGGAAGAAATACCTGATACACCCGGCAGAACTTATGAGGATACACTGATTGGCCTGGGCGCCAATGCAATCAATCTTACTGTGCAGGTAGCCGAAGGGCAGGAAAATAAAAGAGTATATCCTGTTGCACTGATGCGTTATAAGGGCAAACAAACTCTTGTTAATCTGTATTCCGGCGGGAAGAGAATGATCACTCCTGTTGAAATGAACAGTGCTGAGGCATTAATGGAGTACCAGTTTGCAAAAGCTTTAGACGGGTTAATTACGACAGAGAAGCCACATGTGGCCTATTCCATAGGAAACGGAGAGCCGGTTGATGCGAATACGTATGGCATTCAGGATGCACTGAAAAATGACTACCAGCTTGGTGTTTTCGATCTTAATAAGCATAGTAAACTATCTACGGATATCAATGATAAAGGAAGGATAGACGTATTTATGATCGTTAAACCTACACTCCAATTTTCTGAACAAGAAAAACTAAAGATTGATCAATACCTGATGCGGGGAGGAAAACTGCTATTATTTATTGATAACCTGATTGCTGAGCAAGATAGCCTGCGCAGTATAAAGGAAACAGTAGCTTTTGATCGCAACCTGAATCTTACAGACCAGCTGTTTCGCTATGGTGTTCGCATAAATACTGATCTTGTAATGGATCTGCAGTGTGATTATATGCCTTTTGTGGTAGGTGGCGATATGCAAAATCCCCAGTTTGAATTTTTGAAATGGAACTATTATCCTTTATTCGAATCAAAGGGAAATCATACGATCAATAAAAATATTGGTCTTGTTTCAGGACGGTTTGTGAATTCGATTGATACCATAGCCACGCCAGGGGTAAATAAAACAGTTCTGTTTTCCAGTTCTGCAGACTCCCGGATTATCAGCACTCCAGCCCTGATTAGTCTGAATGAGAATAAAAATGTTCCGAAAGATATCAAGTTTAATAAAAGGGATATCCCTGTAGCTATGTTGCTGGAGGGTAAGTTCACATCGCTGTACCGAAACAGGGCCTCCCGTTCCCAACTGGACAGCCTTGCCGCTGCCGGAAGTAGTTTTTTACCCGAGGGCAATGGATATGGAAAAATTATCGTAGCGGCTGATGGTGATATGGTGCTGAATGATGTTTCACCACAAGAAGGACCGTTACCAATGGGTCAAAATTTTTACACAGTTGGCTCTCAGTTTGAATACCAGTTTGCCAACCGTGATTTTTTGCTCAACTGCCTGGAATACCTGGTGAATAAACCGGGTATTATTGAAACAAGAAATAAAGACATAGTTCTCCGCTTGCTGGATGGACAAAAAGTGAAAGAACAACAAACCACCTGGCAGCTCATCAATATTGCCTTGCCGGTATTGCTGCTGGTGGTTTTTGGCTGGTTTTACCAGGAGATCAGAAAGAGAAAATATGCAGCGTAACGCTGTTACAGGCTCTGGCATTTCCCGGTTATCTTTGCACACTATCTTCAAAACACTTCATGACAAGGGATCAGATTACCTACCTGGTTTTTGGAACCATCTTAGCTGCCTCGCTGGTAGCCGACCTGGGATTGTTAAGTAAAAAAAACCAGAAGATCACCATCCGGCAGGCATTAAACCAAACCTTTTTCTGGGTGGGGCTTGCCCTGTCGTTTTTTGTTTTTATGTGGATCGAGAACGGTCAGAAACCGGCACTGGAATACCTGAGCGCCTACCTGATGGAGTGGAGCCTCAGTGTTGACAATATCTTTGTATTCATACTGATTTTTTCAGCCTTCTCCGTAAAGGAGAAACATTATGGAAGGGTGCTGCTGATCGGTATCATGATGGCCATCATCTTCCGGGTTATTTTTATTACGGTGGGAGTGGTCCTGGTGGAGAAATTTCACTGGATATTGTACATCTTCGGCGTCTTCCTGGTGTATACCGGTTACAAAATGTTTACGGCGAGTGATGATGAGGAGTTTGACCCTCGTGAAAGCAAAATTTACAGGTTCATGAAAAAATTCCTTCCGCTGGTACCGCATGACGGGGATGGCAAATACCGGGTAGTGGAGAATGGGAGGCCGGCCTATACTACTTTATTTGTAGTGGTCATAATGCTGGCGGCTGTTGACCTTGTTTTTGCCCTGGATTCCATACCGGCCGTAATGGGTATTGTAGATACCAAAACCCCCGGCTATGAGCCTACTGCAAGAATGGTGATCTATACTTCCAATGTTTTTGCAGTGCTGGGCTTAAGGTCCCTGTTCTTTTTATTGCGGGGCGCCGTCAGTAAATTTGATTACCTGCAGCAGGGTATTGCCATTGTGCTGGTGTTTATCGGACTGAAAATGCTGGCAGCCCACTGGATAGATCCGGTGGTTGATAAGCAGACGCAGGTTTTCATTTCTCTCGGAGTTATTCTCACCTGTTTAACCGGCTCTATTTTCTACTCAATTTTTGTTGAAAAGAAAGGTGAACCGGAAGATATAACCGATGAAAGTATCCGTTAACAAAGTTTGAAGTATACCATCAGCGATATTGCCCGGATCATTGATGCAGATACCAAAACAGCATCTGAAGCTGTTATTGAAAACATACTGCTTGACAGCCGTAAAGTATCCGCACCGGGCACATCTGTTTTTTTTGCCTTAAAGGGACCGAGGCGTGACGGGCACCAGTTCATCCCCGAGTTATATAAAAAAGGAGTAAGGGCTTTTGTGATCAGTGAACCGGTTGATACTGCCGTTTGTCCTGAAGCAGTTTTTCTGAATGTGTATGATACACTGGTGGCCCTGCAGGCATTAACTGCATATCACCGGCAGCAATTTTCTGTCTTGCCTGACGGCAGGCAGGTTCCGGTAATCGGCATTACCGGCAGCAATGGAAAAACGATAGTGAAAGAATGGCTGTATCAATTGTTGCATGAGGAGTATAAGGTTGTGCGCAGCCCTAAAAGCTATAATTCACAAATTGGCGTTCCCCTGAGTGTTTGGCAAATGAATGAACAGCATACGCTGGGAATATTTGAGGCCGGTATATCAGAACAGGGAGAGATGCCGCGGCTGGAAAAGATCATTCATCCCACAATCGGGATACTTACCAATATCGGTGAAGCGCACAGCGAGGGTTTTATAGATGCAGAGCATAAATTCAGGGAGAAAGCAATCCTGTTTCGCAACTGTGAAGCGGTGATCGGAAGAGAAGAAGATTTGCGGGGAAGAGAAGATGTAATAGAAATGCTGGGAGAAAAAATTCAGGTATTAACCTGGGGAAAAGATGAGAAGCACTCTTTTGTTGTAAAACATATTTCTCAGCAGCCCGGTGAAACGTTTATTAAATTGCAGTTTCGTTCTGAAGACATAGAATTTAAAATTCCGTTTACGGACCAGGCATCTGTTGAAAACGCCATTACCTGCTCCTGTACGATGCTTTACCTGGGCGTGGTTGCCGGCAGCATCGCTCAAAAAATGAAAGGGCTTCACCCCGTGAATATGCGGCTGGAGCTGAAGAAGGGAATAAATCATTGTACCATCATCAATGACAGTTACAGTACTGATATCAGTTCGCTTGAAATAGCCCTGAATTTTCTTGAACAGCAAAGCGTCGGCAATATGAAAACGGCGATCCTGTCTGATTTTTTGCAAAGCTCATTACCGGATGACGAACTGTACGGGCAGGTCGCTCAAAAATTGCAGAGACACCGGGTGAACAGAATAATTGGTATCGGTGAAAAAATTTCGACTCATCTTGTCCGGCACCTGCCGCACCCGGAGGGGACAGATATAATTTTTTACCGCAGTACAGAGCAATTCATTGATGAATTCCGGTTTTCACATTTTAAAGAAGAAGCCATACTGGTAAAAGGGGCCCGGGCATTTGAATTTGAAAAAATTGTTCAGTTGCTCGAACTGAAAGCTCACCGGACAGTGCTGGAGATAAATCTTTCTGCGATTGCACATAATCTGAAAGAGTACCAGAAGATATTAAGGCCTTCAACCAAAATTATGGCTATGGTAAAGGCTTTTGCCTATGGCAGCGGAGGGGCTGAGATCGCAAGCATTTTACAGTATCACAAAGTGGATTATCTCGGCGTGGCTTATGCAGATGAGGGGGTAGAACTTCGCAAAGCCGGTATCACTGTTCCGGTAATGGTAATGAACCCGGATGAAAATGCTTTTGAAAAAATGGTTGAATATAATCTGGAACCTGAACTCTATTCATTTGTCTTACTTCAATCTTTTGATACTTTTTTACAACAGGAAGGAAGGCTTCAGTATCCTGTACATATAGAAATAGAAACCGGGATGAACCGGCTTGGTTTTGCTGTAAGCGAAATCGGCCGTTTGGCTGCAGCACTGCGGTCCACTTCATCTTTTAAAGTGCAATCTGTTTTCACCCACCTTGTTGCCGGTGAGGAAAAAGTGAATGATGCATTTACGCAGCAACAGTTTGAACTTTTTCAGCAGGCGGCCGGTGAACTGCAAAACAAGACGGGGTTTACTTTGCTCCGCCATATTTCCAATTCAGCGGCAGTTCTCCGTCATCCGCATTTGCAACTGGATCTGGTGAGGCTGGGAATTGGTTTATATGGAATTGACAGCACCGGTTCTGATAAATCCGGTAGTCATCGGATCAATTTACATACCGTGGCTACGCTGAAATCAAGTGTAGCTCAAATAAAACAAATTAAGGCCGGAGAGAGTGTTAGCTACAACAGAAGAGGTGTTGTAAAAAGAGATTCACGGATCGCCACCATCCGTTTGGGTTATGCAGATGGATACCCCCGCAGACTGGGCAGCGGTGTTGGACAGGTTCGGATAAAAGGAAAGAGGGCAACTGTAATTGGAACAATTTGTATGGATATGTTCATGGTAGACATTACGGATATACCTGGCGTTGAAGAAGGTGATGAAGTAATGATTTTCGGAAAGCAATTGCCTGTGCAGGAACTGGCAGAAAGGGCAGCAACCATTCCTTATGAAATTATGACAGGTATTTCACAGAGGGTAAGAAGAGTGTATTACGAAGAATAATGTTTAACATCCGCCCGGGAAGTCGGCGGGGCTAAAACTGTATATTTGCAGATAGTATGAAAACACTGAAGCTGAGGCATGTTGTACTGATCATATCTGCGATCATCATTGCTGACCAGGCGCTGAAGATCTGGATAAAAACGACCTATCCCACCGGTGAAGTGTTGCGGGTTTTCGGGATGGACTGGTTTCGTCTTCACTTTATTGAAAACCCCGGGATGGCCTGGGGCTGGAAATTCGGTAATGAAACCGGCAAAATAATACTTACCCTTTTCCGCCTTGCGGCAGTAATATTTGGCACCTGGTATCTGGGCAGGATTGTAAAGCAGCAGTATAAAAGGGGCTTTATTATTTGCGCTTCCCTGATTTATGTCGGCGCTTTGGGCAATCTGATTGACAGTATGTTCTACGGGATGATCTTTGATAAAGGCCTTACCTATGACCCTGCCATCAGCAACTACCTGCAGTACTCAGGGGTTGCTGAATTTTCTTCAAATGGTTATTCCCCTTTCCTGCATGGCAGTGTGGTGGATATGTTTTATTTCCCTTTGTTTAAAGGGCATTACCCCTCATGGTTTCCGTTTGTAGGCGGGGACGAGTTTGAATTCTTCAGCGCCATTTTCAATATAGCCGACGCTTCTATCTCCATTGGGGTTATCACCCTGCTGCTATTTCAGAAAAAATTTTTTAAGAAAGTAAAACCCCGGGAATCACACCCGGTAGTGGAAACCAGTTCCGAAGTAAACGATAAGGTACAGGTGCTTTAAAAACCGGCTAAGTTATTAAATGCAAAGCCCCCTTCCGGGGGCCTTGTTTTTAGTTATGCTCAGGGTTTAAACGGATAAACAAATTGTTCAGCCGCGGAAAAAATTATGCCGCCATCTGCTTTCCCTTATATAGCGGATAGCTGCCAGCCGGTCAGAAATAGCCATGCGTACTATCCGGCCGGTCCGTTGAACATCGCCGGACAAAATGGCTTTTAAATACGGGGATTGCTCTGGCTGCTTTTTGGCAGGTGGTGGATGCTCTTCAGCGGGTTTAGAAAAGTAAAGTGGTGGTTGGTCGTTACTTTTCATGGTCAGGATTTTTTAGGTTATCAAAAGGTTGGATTAAAGACAATGTTAAGATAATATCAAAATAACGGGATTGCAAGGTTTACGGTTAAAAAAATTGATACCGGTTTTTTACGATAGTAATTTTACGATAACTTATTTGCTCAAAGTTTTCCAACCATCTTTTCCGGCTTTACCCACTCGTCAAATTGTTCTGGCGTTACATATCCCAGTTTTACAGCCATTTCTTTCAGGGTAATGCCCTGTTTATGGGCCTTTTGAGCAATCTCAGCCGCTTTGTAATAGCCAATTTTGGTATTGAGTGCGGTAACCAGCATCAGCGAATTCTGAACATGCTTCCGGATATTTTCTTCAATAGGCGCTATACCCTCGGCGCATTTATCATTAAAGGAAACACAGCCGTCGCCAATCAGCCGGGCGCTGTGCAGGAAATTGTATATCATCACCGGTTTGAACACATTTAATTCAAAATGGCCGGTGGCGCCACCCACATTTATTGCCACATCATTGCCCAGCACCTGTGCAGCAATCATGGTCAGGGCTTCACATTGGGTGGGGTTTACTTTTCCCGGCATGATGGAGGAGCCGGGTTCATTGTCCGGAATGAAGATTTCACCAATACCGCTTCTTGGCCCGGATGAGAGCATGCGGATGTCATTGGCAATTTTCATCAGACTGACAGCTACGGTTTTTAAAGCGCCATGTGCTTCCACAATGGCATCATGCGCCGCCAGGGATTCAAATTTGTTTTCAGCAGTTACAAAAGGAAGCCCCGTAAGACTGGCAATATGTTTTGCAACGTTTTCTGAATAACCCGGCGGGGTATTGATGCCTGTTCCCACCGCTGTGCCGCCAAGGGCCAGCTCACTGAGATGAGACAGCGAATTTTTAATGGCTTTTAATCCATGATCAAGTTGCGATACATACCCGCTGAACTCCTGTCCCAGGGTAAGCGGCGTTGCATCCATAAAATGGGTGCGGCCGATTTTTACCACCTTCCTATACTTTTTGCTCTTCCTGGCCAGCGTATCCCTTAATTTTTTAATACCGGGAATAGTGGTTTCCACCAGTATTTTATAAGCAGCGATATGCATGGCTGTGGGGAAAGTGTCATTGGATGACTGAGATTTATTTACATCATCATTGGGATGAAGAAATTTTTCTTTATCAGTTAGCTTTCCGCCCTTCAGAACATGGCCACGATAGGCAATGACCTCGTTTACGTTCATGTTGCTTTGTGTACCGCTTCCGGTTTGCCATACTACCAGGGGAAAATATTCGTCGAGCTGACCTTTGAGGATTTCATCGCATACTTTGCTAATCAGCACACCCTTGTTTTTGGGAAGTACACCGGCCTCATAATTGGTAATGGCAGCCGCTTTTTTCAGATAGGCAAAGGCCTTTATTATTTCTTTGGGCATCCGGTTAATGTCCTGCGCTATTTGGAAGTTATCAATACTTCGCTGTGTTTGGGCGCCATAATAAGCATCGGCGGGCACTTTAACCTCGCCCATGGTATCTTTTTCGGTCCTGTATTCCATAATCAGCCTTTTTATTAAATATAGACAACTGCCTGCCAAAGGTTTGAAGCAGGCGTGGCAAAGGTAGGTCAATCAGGAAAACAGATAAATGACTTTTCTTTTTTAAAAGTTGGCGTTCCGGTGTTAAATTGCATTATAATGGCTTTGGTTTGAGGCGATGCCGCCTCTTTTCCCATCCTCATCTTTTTCCTTTGCAAAACCTGAATTGAATTTTTTGAGACAGGCTAATTTTTTTACATGAAAAGAATTACAGGGCTGCCGGCTTTACTTATTTGCTGTATTATATCCGCCCAGCAGCAAACGCAGAATATCATTATTATTACTACCGATGGCCTGCGCTGGCAGGAAGTGTTCAGGGGAATTGATACGGCTATTGCCAATAATAAGAATTATCATGAGGACGACAGCAGCTACCTTTTCGATAAGTACTGGGTCAATGATGTAACCGAAAGACGAAAGAAACTGATGCCTTTTCTATGGGAAACAGTTGCGGCAAAAGGGCAGGTATTAGGCAACAGGGATGAGGGCTGCAGGGTTGATAATGCCAATCCCTACTGGTTTAGCTACCCGGGGTACAGTGAAATTTTCACAGGCTACGCTGATACAGCCATAAACAGTAACAATTATCCTCCCAACCCGCATGTTACCGTGCTGGAGTTTTTGAATAATCAGTCAAAACTAAAAGAGAAGGTGGCCGTCTTTGGAGCATGGGAGGCGTTTGACAGAATATTAAATGAGGAAAGAAGTGGTATTCCGGTTATTTGCGGGTTTAAACCAACCGGCGGTAAAGCCCCTACTTCCAATGAAAGAGTGCTCAACCGGTTGTTACAAGATTCATACCGGCCCTGGCATGAAGACGAATGCTTCGATGTATTTACCCATCATGCAGCCATGGAGTGGCTTAAAACAAGAAAGCCCAGGGTCTTGTATATCGCATATGGTGAAACAGATGAATGGGCGCATGCGGGTAAATACCGTTCTTACCTGGATGCTTGTCATCAGGTGGATGCCTGGATAAAAGAGATATGGGAATTTGTGCAGAAAGACCCGCAGTATAAAAATAAAACTACCTTATTTATCACCACCGATCATGGAAGAGGAGATGCGATTAAGGATGAGTGGACAAGCCATAATAACAAAATAGCAGACTCACATCAAATGTGGTTTGCTGTAATGGGTCCCGATACCCCCGTGAGGGGAGAAGTCAGGGGGAAAATGCAGCTTTATCAAAAACAATTTGCTCAAACCATTGCCCGGCTGATGGGTTATACATATAAAACAGCTCATCCGGTGGCTGAAGCTGTACTTTATGTTTTTAATCCCGGTATTTATCGGGAGAAAAAATGATCATGAACTCATGAAGAAATTAAGCCTTGTCATTGGTTTGTTATCAGGGATAACCCTTGCTGCACAGGATTACAACGACCTGCCTGTTCCCTCAAAAAAGCAGTTGGACTGGCATGAAACCGAATATTACCTTTTCATGCATTTTGGGCCCAATACGTTTACAGGAAAAGAGTGGGGGGAAGGAACAGAACCCGAAGATATTTTTAACCCTGCAGCACTGGACTGCCGGCAATGGTGCCGCATCGCAAAACAGTCAGGGGCGAAGGGCATCATCATTACCGCCAAACATCATGACGGGTTTTGCCTCTGGCCCAGCAAATATTCGAAACATACAGTAAGGGAGAGCAAATGGAAGAATGGTAAAGGCGATGTGCTGAAAGAACTATCACAGGCCTGTAAAGAATTCGGGTTGAAATTTGGAGTGTACCTCTCGCCATGGGACCGAAATCATCCTGATTACGGAACGGAGAAGTACAACACGGTTTTTGTGAACATGATGAAAGAAATTTTTCAGAACTACGGACCCGTATGGGAAATGTGGTGGGACGGCGCCAACGGCGAAGGCCCCAACGGTAAAAAACAGGTGTATGACTGGAAGCGTTTTGAAAATACCGTGAAACAATTCTCCCCCAAAACAGTTGTATTCAGCGATATTGGCCCCGATATCCGCTGGGTGGGCAATGAAAACGGGTTTGCGGGAGATCCAAACTGGAATTTCCTGGATACGGCCGGATTTAAAAGAGGCATTGGCGCTCCGCCGGCTGATACATTAAATCATGGAAATTATGATGGACAACACTGGATGGGTGCCGAATGTGATGTAAGCATCAGGCCGGGATGGTTTTGGCGGGAAAGCGAGAATGCCCGGGTAAAAACACCGCAGCAGTTATTTGACATTTATCTGAAATCTGTTGGAAGGGGTGCTAATCTATTGCTGAATGTTCCGCCGGATGCAAGGGGGTTTATCCATGAAAACGATTCAGCATCACTGGCCGGGTTTAAGAAACTCAGAGATGAGAGTTTTGAAAACAACCTGCTATCAGCTAATACCTTTTACCAATTCACCCGCAGGGAACTTACGGAGCAGGATATAAAACTGCGGTCAATGGACAAAGAAAACCAGGCTTATGCTGTAAACCTCCAGAATTTTATTGTGGAACTGCCCCGTGCGGAAAAAATGAACTGTATCATTTTACGGGAAGCCATTCATCTGGGTCAAACCATCCGCAGGTTCAGGATTGTGGTGTACAACGGCAAAAAACCGGTAAAAGAAATAAACGGCACCAGTGTCGGAAGAAAAAGAATACTTACTTTTAAGACCACTTCAGTTACATCATTCACTGTTTACCTCGAAGATGCCAAGGGGGTTGATAATGTAATTGGGGTTACAGCCTACCTGATAGACGAAAAGCTGCTGGAGAAATGATAAAACAGAAAGTACTTCAAAGAACCTGAAGTTTATATTCCTTTAAAATTAGCCTTTCTTTTTTCGAGGAAGGCGGCCACGCCTTCTTTCATATCATCTGTATCAAAACAGTTCCCGAATACCTGTATTTCCAGGGCATAGCCATTGCTGGTTTCATCAAATACTGCATTGGCTGCTTTAATGCAGCCGGCCACGGCTGACAGAGCTTTTGAATTGATGATTTCCAGGATTTTTTTAGTATGGTCCAGTAATGTTTCAGCCGTTGTTACGTAATTAACCAAACCCAGTTGTTTTGCTTCGTTTGCATCTATCATATGCGCACTCATGAGCAGTTCCATGGCTTTGCCTTTTCCAACCAACTGAACAAGCCGTTGTGTGCCGCCATAGCCGGGTATCAAACCCAGGTTCACTTCCGGCTGACCGAATTTTGCATTTTCAGATGCCACACGGAAATGACAACTCATGGCCAGTTCACAACCACCGCCTAAAGCAAAACCGTTAACAGCCGCAACAATGGGTTTGGAAGAGTTTTCAATTCTTGCAAAAGTATCCTGTCCTCTTTTGGCAAGCGCCATAGCCTGTTCTTTGTTCAGTGCGTTGAATTCAGAAACATCAGCTCCAGCCACAAATGCTTTAGGGCCTGCCCCGGTGATGATTACTGACCTGATGTCCGGGTTGCTTTCAATTTCATCCAGCACTTTATTCAAGTCTGTGAAAACATCTTTATTCAGCGCATTCAGCTTATCCGGCCGGTTGATGGTGATGGTGAGAATATGATCTTCAAGCGAAGCAAGCAGGGTTTGGTACATACTGATCTTATTAAAAGTTTCTGTTTTGCTTTACCCAGGTTTTGATATAACCGGTGATCTCTGCAGTAGGTGTGCCCGGGGCAAATAATTTTCCAACCCCCATTTCGTTTAAGGTCTTCATATCATCTTCGGGAATGATGCCGCCGCCGGTAAGCAGCACATCCTTCATTCCTTTTTCTTTCATTAGCGCTATTACTTTGGCGAAAACGGTCATATGAGCGCCTGAAAGGCTGCTGATACCGATTGCATCCGCATCTTCCTGCAATGCTGCATTCACTACCATTTCAGGTGTTTGGCGCAGGCCGGTATAAATAACTTCCATGCCTGCATCTCTGAGTGCTGTGGCAATCACCTTGGCACCCCGGTCATGGCCATCTAATCCTACTTTGGCTACTAAAACACGGATGGGTCTGCTCATTTACAAATTTGTTTTGCGAAAATACAGTAATGCGGGGAAAGCATCATCGTTTAAACTCTGCCTTCATGTCTTCTGCAATTTTTCTTGTCAGTTGCAGGCCGGCAGAATCAATATTTTCAAAGAAAATATTTTTATCCCTGTATTGGCGTGAAAATTTATTGGTAACAGAATCAATTACAGTTGCTTTTTCAAAATGCTGAAACACTTCATCATCTTTATCCGGCATTCTGTTTCCAATAAAAAGAAGGTTTCTGAACCCAAGCCTGCCTGGTATCCATAAAAGAAAACTTCCATTGTCAGTAATTGTTGATGCCTTAAACCATTCATCTTCTCCATAATACTTTAATGCTCCTGCCTGTCCATAATTCCGGCAATAAATAATAGTATTGGATACGGTTGTATCAGGAAGGCTATGGTAAAAAACCTCAGCTTTCTCCGTCAACTCCTTCCATCCCAGCATATCGGCAAAATCCATCGGTAAACTATGCTCCTGCCCGTCTTCCCATGTAAGCAAACCGGTTTTTGCAATATCATATTTTTTATAAAAAGCAGCCAGTTTATCAGGCTTCCACACCGGAAGCAGCAAAGAAAGAAAAGGAAGAGTAATAGTTAGGATCAATACTACCATGGCATACCGTAACCATTGTTTTGCTGCAGACCATTTTTCCATTGTAACCGCACCTGCAGCAAGCAATGCAGGATAAATACCGAGGGAGTAATAACTTTTACCCCGGCCAAGTAATAATAAAAGGATAACGAAAAAATAGGTGAAGAAAAGAAACCGCCATTGCCTGTTTTTGAATAACCATACCAGCCCGGTTATCCAGACAAATACAACAGGGATTAAAAATAACAACTGGTCCTTGATAAAATCAACCGGGTTTAGAAACTGTAATTGGGTTTCCCGGGGTTCTTTCATGTGATTTACCAGCGGCCATTTATGATTGTATTGCCACCATACATTTGGCAGTATGATCAACATTGCAAACAATAGGGCTATGTAAGTTTTTTTCTTTGCAAAAATTGCCCGGTGCTTAGTTATGAGCAATGAGAAAACAAGACTGGCTGCGAGGAACACAACAGAATATTTGCTTAAGAAGCCCATTGCAAGGGCCAGTGCGAAAAGAAAAATAAATTTACTCCGGCCGGAATTTAAAAAACGGACAAGAAAATAAATGGAGAGTGTCCAGAAAAAGAAATCAAGTATGTTGGGTTGAAATAATGCATGAACCCTTAAAAAGGCGCCGGTAATGATAGCAAGACCTGCAACAAATTGTGCAAACCGATTGCCGCCAAACTCAGCAGCTATTAAGCAAGTAACGATAAGCGTTAATGAACCAAATAATGCCGGCCAGAATTTTATCCAGAATACTGAACCGCCAAACCATGAAGAGATCATACCCAGCTAGGAAAGTAATGGCGGGTTCTCAAGATAGCCAAAGTCAAAATGCAGCCCCTGCTGATAGTAAAGATATTCGTCACGCTGCAATTCAAATGAAGGATGAATAAGCAAAAACGGAATAAGAAATTTTATAAGTGCTAAGAAAGCAATAACCGATTTGGATGGGGCAGTTGACTGAATCATTTTAAAGAATTAAAAGCAAAATGCGGATGTCAAAACACCTCAAGGGCATTTTTTATCCGGGAGGTTGTTTCATTTTTCCCCAGCAATTCTGCAATCTGAAACACCGGCGGCCCGAATTTGCCACCTACCAGCATAATGCGAAATGGCAGTTGCAACTCTCCCGGTTTAAGCTGATTAGCCACAGCAGTAGTTTGAAAATTTTCTTCCAGTACCGGGGCCTGCCATGCAGTAGTATCGGAATAATTTCTGATAAGCTGCTTGAAAAACTCTTTTTTCTGTTCATTCCATTTTGATTTTACTGCATCGGCATCCCATGTTTGCGGCGCTTTAAAGAAAAAAGAAGATTGCGGCATAAAATCTGAAAGTAATGTGCAACGGTCTTTTACTAAACCGATTACTTTTCCGAGTAACGCATCGTCAATATCTGTAATACCCTTTTCCGAAAGCAAACTCCTGATTTCCGGCTTCAGACTGCTGACTTCCGACAGCTTTATCCATTCATGATTGAACCACTTCGCTTTTTCATAATCAAATTTCGCCCCGGCGCTGTGTACCCTTTCTATTGAAAATTTTTCAATCAGTTCTTGTCTGGAAAAAATCTCCTGTTCAGTTCCGTCATTCCAGCCCAACAAGGCAAGAAAATTGATAAAAGCTTCCGGCAGAAATCCCTTTTCCTTAAAACCTTCCACCGTTTCACCGGTTTTCGGATCAGTCCAACTCATAGCAAAGACCGGGAAACCATATTTGGCACCGTCTCTTTTACTCAACTTGCCATTTGGCCCCAGTATCAATGGAAAATGCGCCCAAAGCGGCATATTTTCCAGGCCAAACAAATATTTCCAGAGCAAAATATGAACAGGAACAGAAGGCAACCACTCCTCCCCCCGGAAAACATGGCTTATTTTCATTAAATAATCATCCACCACCACAGCCAGGTGATAGGTGGGCATTCCGTCGGCTTTGAGCAACACTTTATCATCCACAAAGGAAGAATCAAAACTGACTTCACCCCTGATTATGTCTGTAAAACTCAACGTTTCATGTTCGGGCATTTTTATACGGATCACATGTTTTATACCTGCGGCTAATAGTTGGTGTGTTTCATCTGCAGACAGGGTCAATGAATTTCGCATTTTCATCCGGAGGGAATGATCATACTGCGGAGAAGGATTTTGCTCTGTTTTATAGTCATACCGCATTTTCTCCAGTGCTTCCGGTGTATCAAATGCATAATAAGCATGGCCATCCATTACCAGTTGGTCAGCATATTTGCTGTACAGTTCTTTTCTTTCGCTCTGGCGGTAGGGGCCATAGATGCCACCAGGTACCGGGCTTTCATCCGGTTCCAACCCCGCCCATTTCAGGCAGTTGAAAATATATTCCTCCGCCCCGGGTACAAAGCGACTTTGGTCAGTGTCTTCAATCCTTAAAATAAAATCGCCGTCATGTTTCTTCGCAAATAAATAGTTGTATAAAACTGTTCTTACTCCGCCCAGGTGCAAACCGCCTGTCGGGCTGGGGGCAAAGCGTACTCTTACTCGTTTGTTCATAAAGCGGCAAAGATAAAACCCCCAACCCCTAATGGGGAATAATGATTCAAATTATTTAAGTTTGCCTGCAAAATGGCAGTTATCCCCACAACATCAGCATAAGTATCTTTGTGCTGATGACATTCATAGCGCCACATTACCAGAAAGCAAAGAAGGATGCCCTTATTTCTTTTTTTAAAAAGGACCGTTTCCTGATAAAGACGCCCTGGTGGCTGAAGAAACTTTATCCGGGTTGCTTGTGGGATATGGCGGCGGAGGCAAAGACGCTTTACCTCACATTTGATGATGGCCCCCATCCCGCTATTACGCCTTTTGTGCTTGAAGAGCTGAAAAGATATAATGCCAAAGCCACTTTTTTCTGCATAGGTGATCATGTGATGAAATATCCTGAACTGTACTGCCGATATATTCAGGAAGGACATGCCGTGGGCAATCATACCCAGAATCACATCAACGGGTGGAAGACAGATGATATTACGTATCTCAAGGATGTGGAAAATGCTGCTGTTCACATACAATCTGACCTTTTCAGGCCGCCTTATGGAAGAATTACAAGGCAGCAGATCCGTAAACTCTGTAATGGCAGCGTTGCTGACAGGCCATTGATTATTGTTATGTGGAATATTCTGGCAGGAGACTGGGTGCCGGACCTTTCACCGGAGAAGTGCTACCAAAGAATGAAAAGCAAAATTACAGATGGGGATATTGTTGTATTGCATGAAAGTGAAAAGGCCTGGGACCGCATGCGCTACTGCCTGCCCAGATTACTGGAATATTACAGCCGTCTGGGTTATCAATTCGCAAAAATAGGGTAATGGGACAATTTGATAAATGCCAGAGGTTATCGGATCTCCGTATAAACAGAAGAAAAAAGTTAGGGCCTGGGTAGAAACCCTGGCCCGTTTTTAATCCGTACCCTATGAAAACTGGTTTAAAGGTATAATAATTTTTTAATTACGGCAAAGTAATTTGGCGGGTAATCCCGTTAATGGTAATGGTTGCCTGATTATCGCAGGTGCCGGGGCCAAAATCAAGCACGGCTACCCAGGGACTGTTGGCAGGCAGGGTTGCTCTTACAATTCTGATACGTCCCTTTACAATCCAGCGGCAGGTAAAACGCCGGATCAAGGGCTCTGTAATCGCTGATTCCCAGCGGACAAGCAGGGTGCCCCGCTTAACCTTTCCGTGTGCAGCCCCTTCAATTTTAAAAACATCATCCCTGGGGTAGTCAGGTGTAATCAGACCTTCAATTTGTGTAATTGTTCTTGTGCTGTTCCATTCCACAAAATCGCCATTGGGCTTTGTAAGCTTGCCATTGATTACTTCCACTTTGTATTTACGGGCAATGTTGGCAGGCGGAATCGGTGTGCCCGAAATATTGCTGATTTTATGCGTACCATCTACGTTGATGGCATCCACAAAAAACCTGTCGAAGGTGGTAGTGGCCATTGCCCCGGGAACCGTGAGGCGGTTCGTATATTCAGTAATGATTTTTCCTCTGCGGATGCGGCCATCGGGCCCCGGACATCCGGCAGTACCGAAATCAATAACAACCCTGGCCGGGAAGGGTGTGCCTGCAGGATGAGTGATGGTAATGGTAAAGCAGCGGGGCACAGGACTCAGGCTGTCAGGTTTTCCAAAAAATACACCTGATCCGGCTACACCCACTTCATTATTAACTCCCATTACATCATCGAAAAATTCATTATAAGTGGATTCTGCTTCGGCATCCGCTTCCCCGGATGTTTTAGATATCTCTTCCTCCTGCGCATCTGTTCCGCTTTGGCTCTTTTCTTTGCTGCAAGAAACAAAAACTGCAAGGCTGAAAATAATGGCAAAAACTGCCAGTTTGGAAAAACTGAACCAGTATTTCATAAAATGCATTTTAGGGTTGGTTAAATTACGACTTTAAGATGGCAATTATTGATGAAAGTTTAAGGGTTTCTTAAAATTTTTTACAGAGTTTTGCCCTCATAATCAATTATTTCCATGCATCTGATCGACACACATACCCATATTTATCTGCCAGATTTTGCATCCGATATAGCTGATGTATTGGAAAGAGCTGAAAAAGACGGGGTTAACAAATTTTTGCTCCCGGCTATTGACACAGAAACTCATGAGTTATTGTTTGCTCTTGAAAATAATAATCCCGCCACTGTTGCTATGATGGGATTACACCCTTGCTCGGTAAAAAAGAATTACCTGGATGAACTGAAAGTGGTCCTTGACTGGCTTGAAAAAAGACCCTTTATAGCTGTCGGTGAAATTGGGCTTGATTTTTACTGGGACAAAACTTTTACTGAGCAGCAATACACAGCTTTTCATGAACAGATAGAATGGGCCATGCATTTTAATATACCTGCATCCATCCATTCCCGGAATGCAACGGATGAGTGCATCACTGTAATAGCGGAGCATCAAAAGGGGAAACTCGGGGGGGTGTTTCATTGTTTTTCCGGTGATGCGGCTCAGGCAAAGCGAATAATTGATCTAGGTCTTTATCTGGGCATCGGGGGTGTGATTACTTTTAAAAATGCGGGACTTGATAAAGTGATGGAGCAGGTTTCGCTTGAATATGTTGTACTCGAAACCGATGCACCTTATCTGGCCCCTGTTCCCTTCCGGGGAAAAAGGAATGAGCCTTCTTACCTGAAGTATGTGGCAGAAAAACTCAGCCAGATTAAAAAAATAGACAAGCAGGAAGTAGCTGCTATTACATCAGCAAATGCAAAAAAAATATTCGAAATCTGAGTACTTAAAAAGTATTTTTGCAACCTTTTGGAGACCTGCTCGAGTGGTTGAAGAGGCACGCCTGGAAAGTGTGTATACGGGAAACCGTATCGAGGGTTCGAATCCCTCGGTCTCCGCTTTCACCTGCCGTAGCCCTGTCTGCCGACAGGCAGGTTTAGCGAAGGCGGGCTTATTTTACCAGTTATTTGCCTGATCAGGGTTTAGTCTTTCCGAAACATCTTCCGGCTGGTGTTCCTTCCAGTCAGGATCATACCTTACAAACCAGGATATCCAGATACTGCGGCTATAGCCACCTTAAATGTAAGAAATAATGACTTGCCGTAATCCAAAGTGCAAAAAACCCATACCTGCTACCAGGAAAAGCACAGCCACCCACTGTTGCAGTGCCTGTGCCATTGAAACAAAAAAAGAACGGAAGAAAACAGGGAAGGTGATAAAGTCCACCCCGTCCAGATGCCGGGTCAGCGTAAATTCGATCGGATCGACAAAACTGTATTCCGGATTGAGATATTCCGAATAACCCTCGGTCATCAATTCGTTAACCTCCCAAGGACTAAGATTCTGCCGCTTGATATATACGGATATCGTGGATGAAAAGTATTTGGCGGCATCAAAGGTTCGATCGGCAATATCCTGAAAATAAGATCGAACGATCGCCGTCAGCCGCTCCTGCCGGGCGGATAATGTTCCGTCGATAAGATTGAAATTGGAAGACTCGATCGAAGAAAAATCGGACGTGGCCTCCAAATAATTTCGGGTTGAAGAGTACCAGGTCTGTTGCTTGAAATAGGTTGCAGCGGAAAGTAAGCAGGCGGGGCTGTAAGTCCGGTTGTAACCTCTTTAATAAATTCTTCTTTGGTCATATTGCTGCGCAATGCATAATTGGTTTGCTTCTGGTGGCCGAGTGTGTCGGTTGTTTCTTTGCTCATGTTTTTGCCACAGGCGCTGCCTGCACCGTGTGCCGGGTAAACAATAATATCATCTGCCAGCGGCATTATTTTATTACGAAGAGACTCAAACAGGTAACCGGCTAATTTATCCTGCGTTAAATCGGCAACTACTTTTTGTGCCAGATCCGGGCGGCCCACATCACCAATAAATAATGTATCGCCGGAGAACAAGGCCACCTCTTTTCCATTTTCATCCTTTAAAAGATAGCAGGTGCTTTCCATTGTATGGCCGGGTGTATGTAATGCTTTCAATGTTACATTACCAATTTTAAACTCCTCGCCGTCTTTTGCTATTATGGCATCAAAGGCGGGTTTTGCATTTTGGGCCGTACACAATCGGTGCGCCGGTTTTTTTGCTCAGGTCCAAATGGCCGCTTACAAAGTCAGCATGAAAATGGGTTTCAAAAACGTATTTGATTTTTGCATTGTTATGTTCTGCTTTTTGTATATAGGGTTCCACTTCCCGCAGCGGGTCAATAACTACGGCTTCGCCATTACTTTCAATGTAGTATGCGCCCTCTGCAAGACAACCGGTATAAATTTGTTTAACTTTCATATAAAGTTTTTTTGAGTTTAAAATTGAATAAACAAATTTCGTACTTGTCCATTTCGGGCACGGTGATTTTTATCACAATTAATGGCCGCCCCCGCCCGGAAAGAATAACTCTTTAATAATTATGTAAATGCCCATCACCAGTACAAACCATCCGAACCCTTTTTTCAGCTTGTTGCCATCCACTTTTTTGCTAAGGGCATCGCCAATAAATATTCCGGCAACTGCGATGGCGGTTACACTCAGTAATAATTTCCAGTCTATTGTAAAATGAGATAAGTCGCCGGTAAATCCTATGAGTGATTTGGCAGCAATAATCAGAAGTGAAGTTCCTACCGCCTGTTTCATAGGCAGCTTGCTGAGCAATACAAGGGCAGGAATAATCAAAAAGCCGCCGCCGGCGCCAACAAGGCCTGTCAATGTGCCCACTACAGCTCCTTCCAATACAATCGCCGGGTAGTTGAAACGCCGTTCAGCATCTGTCCCGTTATTATTTCCGTTCTTATTTTTTTCACGGATCATGGATACAGATGCGAATACCATCAGGATGGCAAACAACACCATCATCAGGATGCTTTTTGTAACCATGAAACTGCCAATACTGAATACTTTATCCGGTATCAGCGGAACAATAAATTTCCGGGTAACAAAAACTGCAGCAATGGAAGGTATGCCGAAAATGACAGCCGTTCTGAGGTCAACCAATCCCTGTTTATATTTTGGAACTGCCCCTATCAGACTGGAAAGCCCGACAACAAACAACGAATATGCTGTTGCCAAAACGGGTTCCACACCTAAAAGATAAACAAGTACAGGTACTGTAAGAATGGAGCCGCCGCCGCCAATAAGACCCAGAGAAATACCAATGACCAGGGAAGCAATATAGCCGGCTATTTCCATGTATGAAATTTATACAAGATTAGATTATCAGCCCTTGTCTCACAGTGACAGAAATCACACCGGCCCTGTCAGAGAAGTTCAATCATATTCCGGTTCAGCCTCACTAAGTTCCGCTGTTCCATTTTTTTCAGCAACCGGGAGATAACCGCCCTTGAACTGTTCAGATCATCTGCAATTTGCTGATGAGAAATATCTATTTGCTTTTTACCTGCTTTACCGGCATATCTTTTAAGGTAAAACTCAAGCCGCTCATCCATATTACGGAATGCAACATTATCCACAGCAGAAAGTAATTCATCAAACCGGCTGCGGTAAGTTTGAATTACGAACTGGTACCAGCTTTTGTATTGATTCATCAGATCATCCATCAGTTGTATGGGAATCATCAGCACTTCAGTATCTTCTTCGGCCAAAGCCATTATCTCACTTGTTTGCGATTGAATTGCACAAATCATGGAAGCGGCACAGGCTTCACCGGGGCCGAGATAATACATAAGAAATTCACCCCCTTCGGGGTTTTCACGGTAAATTTTAATACGGCCCTCCAGCACCAAAACGGTGGATTTGATGTATTGTCCTGTACCCATTATCACCTCTCCGGCCCTGAAACTTTTTTCAACTGCTTCTTTTTCTATTGCAGAAAGTAAGTCAGGTTCAAATTGCGGAAACAGTTTTTTCCAGTTCATTTTATACGATTAGGGTTCCAATACTTTTTCCATCTGCATACTCCGGCTTCCTTTTACCAGCAGGTGGGTGTTTTCAAAACGTTGCGCCTGCAGCCATTCCTTGGCTTCAGCAGAATTTTCAAGGGAAATAAAAGGGTGGGGGATATGAATAAAATCACTGCCGACCAGCACAACCGCTTTCCAGCTATGTTGTTTAATCAGGTCAATCATGGCCTTGTGCTCATCAATGCTTTCGCTGCCAAGTTCAGCCATACCGCCCAGCATCAGCACTTTGTTTTCTGCTCTCAGGTTAGCAAAGTTTTCAATAGCCAGTTTCATACTGCTGGGGTTGGCATTATAGGCATCAAGAATTATTTTGTTGGTACCTCTTTCGATCAGTTGCGAGCGGCTGTTGGAAGGAGTATAATTCTCAATGGCCATTTTTATTTTTTCTGCAGGCACTTTAAAATAATTTCCAACTGCCACAGCCGCCAATACATTGGGGAAATTATAATCTCCTACTAATTGCGTTTTGATGGAGGGTATGTTTACCCCTTTATTTATTTCCACTTCCAGGAAAGGTTCATTTTTCAGCACACAGCCCTCTATATCTGCATGCTTGGTCCCATATCTTAAAATATGTGCAATGCCCCCGCTCATTTCCTGCAGGTATGCGTAATCCTGCATAATGAATGCCGTTCCGTTATAGCTGCGCAGGTAATCAAATAATTCCCCCTTGCCCTTTCTTACTCCTTCCACACCGCCAAATCCTTCAAGATGTGCTTTACCGCAGTTTGTAATTAAACCATGTGTCGGCATCGTGTACGCACAATATGATGCAATTTCTTTCTGGTGATTGGCGCCCATTTCAATTACTGCTATTTGTGCATCTTCTTTTATTTTCAAAATAGTCAGCGGAATACCGATATGATTGTTCAGGTTACCTTCTGTGGTGTACGTTTTGAAAGTGGTTGAAAGAATGGCATGTATCAGTTCCTTGGTGGTGGTTTTGCCGTTGCTCCCGGTAATAGCTAAAAAAGGAACCTGTCTGCCGGCAGGCAAGGCATTAAATTGCCGGCGGTGATATTTGGCCAGTTGCTGTAAACTGTTTAGTGTATTTTTTACCAGTATTGTCTTGCCGGGAATTTCATATTGCGGTTCGTCAATTACTGCATAAGCGGCACCGGCTTCAATAGCCTGCCGGGCAAATGTATTGCCGTTAAACAGATCTCCTTTCAAAGCAAAGAAGATATCGCCTGAATTCAGTTTTCTGGAATCAGTCTGTAGAGAAGGATGAGCCAGAAAAATTTTATACAGTTCTTCTGTTTGCATCAGGCAAAAATACGCCTGTCAGGCGTTGAACTCATTGAAACAAAAAACCCGGCCTTATAGCCGGGGTTGAAACAGGGTCAAATAAAATATTATCTTTTTTGCCGTCTGGTTTTAAAGTGCTGGCCGGTTTTGCGTTTATTGCCCTCAGGGCTGCCTATACGGTCCATAGCACAACGGAAACCCAGAGTGCTGAGAGACTGATCTTCTTCCAGGAAACGACGGCTGCCCGGGGTAAGCCAGTAAGGCCTGTCATTCCAGCTGCCGCCTTTATACACTTTTGATTTTTCTGTATGGATGAGGGTAGTAACACCGTATCCGTAGGATGATTGTGATAAAGAGTCGCCATCCAAATAATCAATCACATTGCCTCTCTGGTAATTTCTGCGGTTCTTGCTTTCCGCGTCGGTTACATCCACCATTTTCACACGGCCGGAACTGTCTTTTTCAAACCTGGTTGAAGGATCCATGGAAGAAGAGTTAGCCACATACAGTTTTTTATATCTGTTGCCGCGGAAAGGGGCTGGCATATCATCAAAGTCGAGTGTAGACAGGGGGCGGTAAGTGTCTTCCACCCATTCATTCACATTGCCTGCCATGTTATAGATGCCAAAGCCGTTGGGATAAAATGATTTTACAGGAGCGGTGTAAAAGGCCCGGTCATTCAAACCACCGGCCACACCTGCGTTGTCACCAGAACCTCTTTTAAAGTTTGCCAGGAAAATACCCTGCCAACTTCCGCGGCGGGTGTCACGAAGACCGTTAATATTTTGTGCCCACGGATACATTTGTTTGTTACTGGCCAGTTCCTCGCCACGCTTACCTTCCTTGGTACTGGGGCGGGGGTTTTGATTAATAAGGCCATAAGCAGCGTACTCCCACTCGGCTTCAAACGGAAGACGGTAATCGGGCAACAAAATGCCGGACTCCGTAGAAGCGGTAGTTTGTTTAGGTTCTCCTTTTTTGGTCTTTATTTTACCTGGAGGGGCAGTATAAAGCCCAAGCAAGTATGATTTGGAAGTAAAATTGTTATCACCCTGCTGTGCACCGGGTTTCAGGTTGTTTTTGTTTACATAGCCTTCTTTCATGAGGGCTTTTTCATTCACCCGGTCGCTTCTCCAAAGACAAAAATCTTTGGCCTGCTGCCAGGTTACACCTACTACGGGATAGTCATTAAAACCAGGATGGCGGAAGTAAAACTCTACCAGCGGCTCATTATAGCTTAGTTCACTTCTCCAGCAAAGTGTATCCGGAAGGGCGCCGGCAATAATAGCTGCATTGGCGGGGTCGGTGGGATCAAACACACGGTACAGCCAGTGCAGATATTCACGGTAGTGCACATTGGTCACCTCAGTACGGTCTATATAAAATGAGGGAACCGATACCCGGCGGGGAATATTGTTCCAGTCGCCCATTACATCTTCCTCGGTTTGACCCATGGTAAAGGTACCGCCCTGAACAAAAACCAGCCCTGGGCCAAGACCCTGTTCCTTGGATTTGGTTACACGGTACCCACCTTCATTTTTATCATTGTAGTTCCAGCCGGTTATATCCGACTTAGCTTTCTTTTTCTTGAAGAGGCCGCCGTTTTTGCAGGATGCCAGCAGCATCATACAGGATAAAAGGATTGTCAAGTTTTTAACTCTCATAGTTTTTTGTATAAACCTGTGAATTGGAATATTTTTAACGCCGGTTGGGGTAAAATATTGCATCCAGGAGCTCTTATTTACCTGCCCGCTTCCGTTTAGTTAACCGGATTTGCGAATATAGGTACTTTGAGTAAAACTGGCTACGCAGAACTACTTTTTTTGCGTTGTAAAAATACCCTCTAAAACAACGACTGACGAATGAAAAAGAGACGGTTACTGTATATGTGCGGATGGATGATGGCAATGGCTTATCCAGGAAATGCGCAAAGAATATATGCTCCTGCTTCGGTACTGGCTAACGGCAATTGGTTCAAAATTGGGGTTACTGCTCCGGGAATTTATAAAATAGACATCCCCTTCCTAAATAGCCTGGGCGTAAATACCTCCTCTCTTTCCTCAGCTGCCATCAGGTTGTATGGAAACGGCGGCGCCATGCTCCCGGAAGCGAATAATATACTCCACGCCGATGATCTGATTGAAAATGCCATACAGGTTGCAGATGGCGGTGACGGGGTGCTTGATGGGTCTGATTATGTCCTTTTTTATGCCAATGGACCGCATGAATGGGTAAAAGACTCTGTCAATCAACGATTTTTTCACCGGAAGAATATTTACAGCGATAAGGCATTTTATTTTCTAACTATCGGGGGTGCTGGAAAAAGAATCACTAACGCTCCTTTACTGACTTCGCCGGTTGTAACAGTCACTGGTTTTTCGGAAAGGTATTTTCATGAACTGGATACCGTTAATTTTTTAGGCAGCGGAAGGGAGTGGTATGGTGAGGAGATGTCAGCCTTGCCTGGCAGATCCCTCACCCGCAGTTTTACTGTCAGTCTTCCGAACATCCAAGGCGGCACAGCCATGCATTTGCAGGTAAGTTGTGCTGCCAGGTCGGTTAACGCTGGCAGCCGTTTTGATATCCGGATTAATAACCAGCCGGCAGGTCAGCTTTTAGTCCCTGCAACCGGCAGCGGGCAGTATGATTTGTTTGCCCGTGAGGCCGCATCACAAATCGTGGTTCCCGGGGCACAACCCAGCAATAACATCAGTTTTACTTATGTACCCGGGGGTGTAAATGCACAGGGCTGGCTTAACTGGTTTGAACTGTTTGCCCGAAGATCTATTTCGCTCGGCGGGATAAACCGGTTATTGTTCCGTGATTGGCTTAGTACTGGCAACAGCCGTGCTGAATTTGTAGTGAGTAATGCCGGCAGCAACACCCAGGTGTGGGAAGTTACAAACCCGCTTAACCCCCGAAAAATGCAGGGAAGTTTAACAGGCAGCGAATTCAGGTTTGTAAATGATGCGCTGGTTTTAAGGGAATATGTTGCCTTCAATCCACAGGATTTTCTTATTCCCTCTTTCGAGGGGGTTGTGGCCGCACAAAACCTGCATGCCAGTTCGCCGGCGGATTTCATTATTGTTTCATTCCATTCATTATTGCCTCATGCCAATGCTATAGCTGCATTACATCGCCAGCGTAATAATCTGCGGACGATTGTTGTTAGCACTGACCAGGTTTTTAATGAGTTCTCCGGAGGCAGCCCTGATCCTGCAGCCATACGGGATTTTGTAAAGATGTACTGGGATAAATATGGCACAACAGCCGGCCGGCCAAAGTATCTGCTTTTGTTCGGCGATGCCTCATTTGATTATCAAAACCGCCTTGTTAATAATACAAACCTGGTACCGGCCTGGCAAACCGGTATTTCTCTTGACCCGCTTGGCAGCTATACATCAGATGATTTTTTTGGATTTCTGGATGATCAGGAGGACATCAACTCAGCAGTGGTCAGCAACCTGCTTGATATTGGAATTGGGCGGGTGCCCGCCAAAAACCCCGAAGAGGCAAAAAACTATGTTGACAAGCTGGTAATTTATCTGGCACCGCAAAGTCTTGGGCCCTGGAGAAATAACCTGACCTTTGTTGCAGACGACGAGGATGGCAATCTGCATCTACAGGATGCGGAGATCATCACTACCACGGCCGCTGCTGCATCGGTGTTCAATCAGCAAAAAATTTACCTTGATGCATATGTTCAGGAAACCAGTGCCGGAGGCAGCCGGTATCCGCTTGCAAATCAGGCGAGTAATAACCAAATTTACAATGGTACCCTGATCTGGAATTATAACGGCCATGGGGGTCCCCGGCGGCTGGCAGAAGAAACGGTCCTGGATCAGGAGATAGTAAATAACTGGAATAATCCCGGCAGGTTGCCGCTATTTATAACCGCCACCTGTGATTTTGCTCCTTATGACAATCCCACTGTTGCTTCCCTTGGCGAAAATATTTTATTAAGACCTCAAACAGGGGCTATTGCCCTGATGACAACCACCCGGCCGGTGTTTGCTTTCAGTAACCGGGGGATGAACAATAACTACCTGCAGTTTGCCCTTCAGCCTGACGCTTCAGGGCGTTATAAAACCCTCGGGGAGTCTGTCCGGCAGGCCAAAAATTATACTTATCAAACATCAGGCGATATTGTAAACAACAGAAAGTTTACCCTGCTTGGCGACCCCGCCCTTACCCTGGGTTTTCCTGCTTTAAAGGCGGTGGCAACAAAAGTGAATGGACTGCCGGTAAACCAGGCCGATACACTGAGCGCAACGGAAAAAGTAAATATTGAAGGAGAAATTACCGACTGGCAGGGTAATCTGCTCACCAGTTTTAATGGAACCGTATATCCGTCTGTTTTTGAAAAACCGCAGACCATCACCACTCTCGCCAACGATCCGGGAAGCCAGCAGGCCGCTTTCCAGTCGCAAACAATTACCCTGTTCAGGGGTAAAGCCCGTGTAACGGGTGGCAAATTCAGTTTTACATTCCGGGTTCCCAGGGATATAAACTACCAGTTCGGCAATGGTAAACTGAGCCTTTATGCAGAAGACGGAAACCAGGATGCCAGCGGATACTTTACGAATTTCATAATAGGCGGAGCAGGGAGTGGTAATATCTCAGATAATACCGGCCCTGATATCGGGCTTTTTCTTAACGATGAGCTTTTTGTCCATGGCGGCATCACCAATCAGAACCCTGTTTTGATTGTGAAACTGGCCGATTCTGCCGGGATTAATACCGTGGGCACGGGTATCGGGCATGATATTGTGGCGACTCTTGATAATGATAATAACCGGTATTTCATACTGAATGATTTTTTCCAGGCCGAGCTCAACAGCTACCAGCAGGGAACCATCCGTTTTCAGCTGCCGGAACTGGAGCCCGGTTATCATACATTGAAAGTAAAAGCATGGGATGTACTGAATAATTCCGGCGAATCGGTTCTTGAGTTTACAGTGGTTAAAAATGAAGAGTTGGAGCTTAGTCATGTATTGAATTATCCCAACCCCTTTACTACAAAAACCAGTTTCTGGTTTGAACATAACCGGCCCGGACAGCCTCTGCAGGTAAAAATTCAAATTATGACCGTTACCGGCCGTGTTGTAAAAACCATAACCCGGATGATGACAATAGAGGGCAACCGATCTGAATCAATTGACTGGGACGGCAGGGATGATTACGGAAACAGGCTTGGCAGAGGGGTTTATCTTTATCGTTTGCAGGTGGTTTCGCCAGACGGAAAGCGAAAAGAAAAAATTGAAAAAATGGTGTTATTATAGGCTGATAAAATTTCAGGCCGGGGGTAAAATGTGCCTATTTCGGGGCGGTTTTTTAGCCAGGGCTTTTTATGATTAAAATCATGGACGTTATTTGCGACTGAAACCGGAGATAAAATTATTTTACAATAAAATCCGAAACATAACGTTTTTGCATTACTTTGCCTCCCCGGCATAGCCGGTAGGGCTTATCCAATAGCCGGATAATCAGAAAAAAACACAATTTTTTGGTTTTGGATTAAATTTTCTATTTTAGTTTTGTTTTTAATCAAAAGCTCTATATTTACACCATTATAAAAAACTTTCTAATGAGACCAACTGCTTTAAAACTAACTGCCATTACTCTGCTCTTTTGTGGTGCTATTTCCACCGTTAATGCACAGGGTAAAATCAACGTCGTAACCACTGCTGTTCCCTTCCTTCGTATTTCACCCGATGCCCGCTCAGGCGGTATGGGAGAACTGGGTATAGCCACTTCTGCTGACCAGTATTCCGGCATCTGGAACGTAGGTAAAGCAGCCTTCAATGCATCAAGCGGTGTATCTGCTACGTACACACCCTGGTTAAAAGATCTCGTAAATGATGTGTTTCTTGCTTCTTTAGCCGGGCATTACAAATTTGACGACAACCAGGCTATCACGACCAGTGTTCGTTATTTCAGTCTTGGCGACATCCAGTTCACTGACGCATTGGGTAACGATCTTACCTCTTTCCGTCCCCGTGAATTTGGTGTGGATGTGGGATATTCCCGCAGGTTAAATGCCAAGCACGGTGTGGGTATTGCCCTCCGGTATATCAATTCTAACCTGGCCAGCGGCTTCAATGCAGGCGGTACTACATACAAAACCGGAAGTGCTGTAGCTGCCGATCTGGCTTATTACGGCAATGCTGTTAAAGCTTCCGGCGATGGCTGGGCATGGGGTGCAGTTCTTTCCAACCTCGGCTCAAAAATTTCTTATACAGATAATGCTGATGCAAAAGATTTCATTCCTGCCAACCTGGGATTTGGCGCTAACTACACTAATAAGTTCAATAATAATAACCAGATTTCAATTGGCCTTGAATTAAATAAGTTGCTGGTTCCCACTCCACCAACAGATTCTGCAGGCTTGGTTGACTACAGGAATAAGAGTGTGATCGGAAGCTGGTTCAGTTCATTTGGAGATGCTGAGGATGGCTTTGGCGAGGAAATGAAAGAATTTACTGTTTCAGTAGGTGCTGAGTACTGGTACAATAACCAGTTTGCTCTGCGTGCGGGTTATTTTTATGAGAATAAGTTCAAAGGAAACCGCCGTTATTTCACAGTAGGCGTTGGCCTCAAATACAACATTTTCGGTTTCAACTTTGCTTATTTGGTTCCTTCAGGAAGTGGTGTAAACCGCAACCCTCTGTCAAACACTCTTCGTTTCTCTCTGTTGTTTGATTTCAGCCAGGCAAAAAAGAAATAATTAAAAAGTTTTAATAATAGACAACGCCTCCCGTCATCCGGGGGGCGTTTTGTTTTTAGGAGCAATCTTCATTCGGCCGTTTCATCCATTGCTTTTCATGATATTTGTATTCTTAATCAGAAAAGAGAATGGCATACAGAATTGGATCGGGAGTTGATTTTCACCGGCTGGAAGAAGGCAGGCGGCTTTGGATAGGCGGTGTATTGATTCAGCATTCAAAGGGGGCGCTGGGTCACAGCGATGCTGATGTGCTTCTGCATGCTATCTGTGATGCCCTGCTGGGCTCACTGGGGCTGGGCGATATGGGTACACATTTCCCCGATACCGATCTTTCCTTTAAGGATATTGACAGCAAAATACTGCTGCAACGAACTATGGAACTGGTAAGGACGCAGAACTATTCAGTTGTAAACATTGATTCGACTGTTTGTCTGCAGGCCCCTAAGATAAAGCCTTATGTAGACCAAATGAAGAAAGTAATCGCCGGGATAATCAACATCAGCGAAAAATATATTTCAATTAAGGCAACTACTACAGAAAAACTGGGGTTTATTGGCAGGGAAGAAGGGCTTACTGCCTACGCTACTGTGCTGGTGAAAAGGAATAAGGTATAGGTAGAGCAAACGGCCTGTAAACAAGTACGGGTTATCTTTGCCCGCATGTCAGTTGTAGAAATAAAAATTATTAATCAATCGGACAATCCTTTACCGGAATATGCCACAGCCGGCTCATCAGGTATGGATGTGCGGGCCTTTCTTGAAAAGCCAAAACATCTGAAACCGCTGGAAAGAGCCCTGATTCCCACGGGGCTGTTTATTGAACTTCCGGAAGGCTTTGAAGCGCAGATAAGACCCCGCAGCGGACTGGCCGTTAAACAGGGAATTACCTGCCTGAACTCTCCCGGTACCGTTGATGCGGATTACAGGGGAGAAATTAAGATAGTAGTAATCAACCTTTCTGCCGAAGACCAGGTCATTCAGCCGGGCGATCGCATCGCACAAATGATTATTCAAAAAGTGGAAAAGGCAGTATGGAAAGAAGCCGGTGAGTTAACGGTAACCCTGCGGAATGAGGGAGGTTTTGGCCATACAGGCAAACAATAAACAATGAAGCGTTTTTTTACCTTTCTTATTACCCTGGCCCTCTTTTTGTATTCCTGCCGTTCAACAAGGAAGATACAAACCGCTATAGTAAAAAAAGATACAGCTGTTGCTCCGGTCATTAATACTGATCGTTCAAAACTGGATTCCATTGCGTTTATCGGGAACCATTATGACAGTATTCTTGCCAACCGGATAAATTATACCACTTTTTCAGCAAAAGTGGATGTGGAATACAAGGACGGGGATGGCAAAAAATATGATGTGAATGCACATATCAGGATGTACAAAGACAGTGTGATTTGGGTATCTGTTACCGCCCTTCTCGGCATTGAGGGCCTCAGGGCCTGTATAACAAAGGACTCGGTAAAACTGCTGAACAAGCAGGACAGAATTTATACAGCCAGAAGCGTATCTTATCTGCAGGAAGTGACCGAACTTCCGCTAAGCCTTTCATCGTTGCAGGATTTACTGGTGGGCAACCCGGTTTTTTTTGACTCCAATATTATTTCCTATTCCAAATCTTCCGGAACGGTTTCACTGCTGAGCCTGGGAGATTTCTTTAAAAACCTTTTTACTGTATCGGAAGACAGCAAACTGGCTCTCAGCAGCAAGCTGGATGATGTGGAAGAAACCAGGAACCGGACCTGCTACTTGTCTTATGAGGGGTATGAACCCAAAAAAGGACCTAATTTTTCAACCAGGAGATTTATTAATATATCCGAGAGGAAAAAGCTTGATATAAAGCTTAATTACCGGCAGTATGATTTTAATGAAACGTTAAGCTTTCCCTTCTCCATTCCGAAAAATTATACAAGAAATTAGGGCAATAAAATTTATTTTGCATTGTTCCGTTATGTTGTCAGTTAATCTGTCCCTCTTTTTTTAACAGGCACTTCAGCATCTATGACACGAAAAACATTGTTTGTTTTATTTGCTTTTTGCAGCTTTTCTGCCCTGCTGAATGCCCAGCCGGCACAGGACAAGGCGCAACTGGAAAAAGAAAGACAGGCTATCCAGCAGGAGCTGAAAGAAATTCAGAGCATGTACAACAAGGTCAAAGGGCAAACCAAACAAAGCCTTGGCCATCTGAATGTACTGAACAGAAAAATTGCCCTGCAGGAACAGTATCTGAACAACATCAACCGGGAAATCAGATCCATTGATGATGATATTTACCTGAGCAACCTGGAAATATACCGACTGCAAAAGCAACTGGATACCCTGAAAGCACAATATGCCAGGTCCGTAGTATATGCCTACAAGAACAAAAGCAATTACGACTATCTCAACTTCATTTTTTCGGCTAACAGTTTTAATGATGTCATCAGGCGGATCAGTTATTTAAAAAGTTACCGGGCATACCGTGAAAAACAGGTGACCACCATACTGGAAACGAAAGACCTTATTGCTAAAAGAAAGCAACAGCAACTGGGAAGAAAAGAGCAGAAGAATGCAGCCTTGGTTAACCAGACCAAACAGGTGCAGGAACTGGAAGTACAGAAAAAAGAAAAAGCAGCCGTGGTGGCCGTGTTAAAATCAAAGGAAAAAGACCTGGTAAAACAAATAGCTGCTAAAAAGAAACGGGATAAAGAACTCAATAATGCGATACTCGCAATAGTAAGGAGAGAAATTGAAGCGGCGAAAGCAAAAGCCAAAGCGGAAGCAGATGTTAAAAAGAAAGCGGATGAACTGGCGAAAAAGAATAATCCTTCCACTAATCCCGAATCCAATCCGGCAGTCATTCCCGGTACCATATCAACAGGTACTCCCGGAACAACGACATCAAAAAGAAATGAAGCGGTAAAGAAACCGGACAGCTATCTTGACCTGAATGCAAAAGATGTTGCACTCAACAGCAGTTTTGCCGCCAACAGGGCCAAATTACCCTGGCCTGTGGATAATGGAGTGCTGGCATTGCGTTTTGGGCCTAACAAGATTGAAAATACCCTGCTTACTTTTGATAACCCGGGTATCTCCATTGCCACTCCTTCACACGGCGAACCTGTAAAAGCAGTTTTTGATGGCGAAGTGAGTGCAGTTTACAGCCTGGGTGATGGCACAGCGGTTACCATCAGGCATGGCAAGTACTTTACTACTTACAGCAACCTGTCAGGGGTATCGGTATCAAAAGGTTCAACAGTAAAAACCGGGCAGCAAATTGGCCGTGCGGGGAAAGATGATGACGGAACGGGTGGCCAAATTGATTTTATCCTGATGATCGAGACCCGGAATGTAGATCCATTGCCATGGCTTCGCCGGTAAACAGTTTGCAGAAAATTTTGAAAGGCGGCATTGCAGACCCGCTATGATTTTACAGAAAACGTTCATAAAGTTTTTCGTATTGCGGCACTATATTGCTGATGTCATATTTACGGGCATGCGTCGCCGCTCTTACTTTAAATTTTTTCAGCACTTCATCATCCCGCAGAATTTTGATGGCCTGCTGCCCCATGGTTTTTACATCGCCTACATCGCCCATATAACCTGTTTCACCGGGGATATTTATTTCACTTAATCCGCCGGCATTGGTGGTTACCACCGGTACACCGGCTGCCATTGCCTCCAGCGCAGCCAGCCCAAAACTTTCCGTTTCAGAAGGCAGTAAAAATAAATCGGCAATGGCCAGTATATCTTCCATCTGTTCCTGTTTACCTACAAAACGGATTTCATCACAAAGATTCAGTTCACGGCAAAGGTCTTCTGCAGGAGGCCTTTCAGGCCCGTCGCCCACCAGCATCAGGCGGCTGGGTATTTTATCATTCACTTCCTTGAAAATATGGATCACATCGGGTATACGCTTCAGTTTACGGAAGTTAGAAGCATGCATCAGCACCCTTTCCCCGTTGGGGGCAATCATTTTTTTAAAAGCATCAATGGGCTTTCGGCTGAAACGGCTCACATCCACAAAGTTTTTAATGACCTCTATTTCTTTGGTAATGCTGAAATGCCTGTACGTATCGTTTCTCAGGCTCTCGGATACAGCAGTAATCACATCGCTTTCGTTGATGGAAAAGGTGACGACCGGAGCATAGGTTTTATCCCGCCCTACCAGTGTGATATCGGTTCCATGAAGTGTGGTAATGACAGGAATGTTTTTCCCTTCTTTTTTCAGGATTTGTTTTGCCATATAAGCAGCAGAGGCATGCGGAATGGCATAATGCACATGCAGCAGGTCAAGATTATTGTTTTTAATTACATCCACCAGGGTGCTGGCCAGGGCTGTTTCATAAGGGGGATAATCAAACAGCGGGTAAGTAGGCACCTGCACTTCATGGTAAAAAATATTGGGAATAAACCCGTCGAGCCGCACTGGCTGCCGGTAAGTAATAAAATGAACCTGGTGTCCTTTTTGTGCCAGCGCCTTTCCTAATTCAGTTGCCAGCACACCTGATCCCCCAAAAGTGGGGTAGCAAACTATTCCTATCCGCATAATCGTTTCTATGAGTTACCGAAGGTAAACCTTTTGAGGGAGTATGGTTTACCGTTTATATTAAATTCTCAGCATGTTTTTTATGCTTTCGGTTATCTTTAGAAAAAATTCCGGATGAGAAATCTTTTTATACTTGGTATCCTGCTGGCAGCTTCTTTTTTCTCGTTTGGACAAAACAAGGACTCCTTATGGATCAAAAAAATCTCAGATGAAATTTTGACAAATGGGAAAGCTTATGAAAACCTTCGCTATTTGACCAAACAAATAGGGCCAAGGCTGGCCGGTTCTGCCGGAATGGTAAAATCAGAGCAGTGGGGCTTAAAAATGATGCAGGAAAGCGGGGCTGACAGTGCCTGGATGCAGGAGTGTATGGTGCCGCACTGGGTAAGGGGAGGTAAGGATTATGCCAAAGCAGGGTATATTCCTTCAAAGCCTGAAAAAAAGGGAGGACCCTTTCCGGCATATGTATATAAGGAACTGGATGTTGCAGCACTCGGAAATTCGGCAGGTACAGGAAAAAGCGGAATAACAGAAGAAGTAGTTCTTGTTCATTCATTTGATGAACTGGAGAAGAAAAAAGATGTGGTGAAAGGAAAGATTGTGTTTTACAACCATAAATTCAACGACACTTATATCAATACGTTTCATGCTTACCGGGATGCAAGCCCGTACCGGGGGCAGGGACCGTCCAGGGCATCCAAATACGGCGCAAAGGCAGTTATTATACGCAGTATGAGTCATGCAGCGGATAATAACCCCCATACCGGCGCCACAAGATATGATTCTGCTTACGCCAAAATTCCTGCGGTTGCTCTGGGACTTCGGGATGCCGACTGGCTCAGTGAACAATTACAAAAAGGAAATGTAAAGGTTACTTTAAAAACAAACGGACATTTTCTGCCGGATACAATTGGCCATAATATTATCGGCGAACTCAGGGGAACAGAATTTCCGGATGAAATTATAACTGTGGGCGGTCACCTGGACTGCTGGGATAATTGTGAAGGCGCCCATGATGACGGGGCTGGCTGTGTGCAGACCATTGAAATACTCAGGGCATTTAAGGCAGTGGGGTATAAACCAAAACGTACTATCCGCTTTGTATTATTTGCCAATGAAGAAAATGGATTGCGGGGAGGTACTAAATATGCGGAAGAAGCGGTGAAGGAAGGGAAGCAACATATTCTTGCCATGGAAAGTGATGCCGGTGGTTTTACGCCAAGGTCGTTAGGTTTTAGCGGCAGCGATGCGCAATATGAAAAAGTGCTTTCATGGAAGAAGCTGATAGCGCCTTACGGTTGTACAGAAATTAACAAGGGTGGCGGCGGTGCGGATATTGGTCCGCTTAACAGGGCATTGAAAACACCTACTGCAAGCCTGAACCCCGATAGCCAACGCTACTTTGATATACACCATGCAAGGAGTGATGTGTTTGAAGCCGTAAACAAACGGGAACTGGAGTTGGGGGCGGTAAATATGGCGGCATTTATTTATTTGGTGGATAAATATGGCCTGTAGAAGTTATTTCAGAAGACTGTCAATCGCAGAATGAACGGATGCAAAAGGAAACGAGCCAATTATTTTCTGCATCTGCTTTTTAATTTCTTCTGTGCAAAGATTTCCAATAGAACCTTCATGCGTATGATGAACTGAAATATCATACTTAAACTTACCCGCTTCAATATCCCGCCCCACTTTTTTGTAGGCATCCCGGAACGGCATACCGGCATTCACCAATTTATTTACTTCTTCCACACTATACAGGTATTTATATTTTTCATCGACCAGTATATCTTTTCTGATTTCAATATTACTGAGCATCAGACCGGCCATTTCAATACAGTCTTTTAGTGTTTTGAAAGCCGGAAATAAATGTTCTTTCAGCAACTGCAAATCCCGGTGATAACCGGAAGGCAGGTTCGTGGTCATCATCATTATTTCATTCGGCAATGCCTTGATGCGGTTGCAATGGCTGCGGATGAGTTCAAACACATCCGGATTTTTTTTATGGACAAGGAAACCGCCAAAAAACTTGAAAACCTGCAGGGACATTTTATCACCGTGCATTATAAAATGAAAAACGGCGCCTTACCGTGGCGGGGCGACAGTAAATACCTCGTTGACAGTGTCAGGTTAGAGACCCAGCGTTAGCATTCATACAAAAGACAGCGGGTTGCTTATGCAGATCAGGGACCCGGCTTTTCCAGGCAGATATTTTTTTAGTAAGGATAAACTCATTTTTTCCGGTGATGTTGGCTGCAATACAAAGCCTTGTAGCGGGCCTGCAATGCCGCATAAGTGACTGCAGCAACTGATTATTTCTGTACGGGGTTTCAATAAATATTTGAGTACAGTTTTTCGCCGCTGATTCAATTTCTAGGTTTTTGATAACTTTTGCCCGCTGTTGTTCATCTATCGGGAGGTAACCCACAAAATGAAATTGTTGCCCGTTCATACCGCTGGCCATTAAAGCAAGCAGGATAGAGCTTGGACCAACCAGCGGCTTCACAGCCACTCCCATTTCCTGCGCAATGGCCACCAGAGACTGCCCCGGGTCGGCCACACCAGGACAACCAGCTTCACTGATAATACCAATGGTTTTCCCTTCCCTGATTTTCTCTCTGAACACAGGGTAAATGCTTTCGCTGATGGTGTACCACTCATAATCATCAATCACCATTTCCTGCCCCGGCAGGTAAACTTTCCAAAGCTGTTTAAAGTAACGGCGGGTAGTTCTTTCATTCTCTGTAAAAAATACGCTGCATTCTTTTATTGCCGTTTTTATATAAGGAGGAATGCCATCCAGGCCTTCCTGGGCCAGCAGGGATGGTATCAGGTAAACAGCAGCAGCCATCAGTTAGTTTTGATTTTATGAACACTCAGCGTAGCAGCTATTATTGCATAGGCCGGGGCCAGTATGATGAGGATGTGCATAACATAAAAAAGGAATCCGTTGCCAATGGCCAGACCTTTGTGCTGACCGGTGAAATGGATACTCTGCGAAGGTGTCAGCTTAGCCCTTGCAAAACTGTAGTCCAGCATTGAGAAACCAAAATAATAACTTTCCATCAGCAACGCTATGATGGGTGTGATCCAGCCTGCCACCGGGATAAGGGAGAGCACAATCAGCGCCAGAAGATAAACCGACTGCCAGCCGCAGTTACGAAGATCAAGCCGGATGCTGCGAACACAGTCTTTTTTGATGGATGACCAGTCAAAGGAATATTCCTTTCCTTCAATAGTGGCGTCTGTTTTTTCGCTCAGGTAGGCAAACAGGGGCGAGCCGATTATCAAAATAAGATACTTGAAAAAAGAGAAGTAAAATAGCACCAGTACCAGCCGCAGCATGACACCGGTCATCACCAGCAAAAAACTCAGCCATTCATTTCTTTCCTTTTGCAGCCAGTTTTCAACCTGCAGCCGGTTGCTGATCCAGGATACCACCGTATCCGATGACCGCCAGAAGATCAGCATACCGGCGATAAACAGGATACTGTACAAGATGCCGGGAATGATGAGCCAACTGAAAAGCCGGTATTTTTTGATAAAAAGCCGGGCATCTTCCCAGCCCTGTATAGCTATGACGATTTCTTTAAGCAAAGCCTTAATTTGAGCAATAAATATAGTGAATGCCTGTCTGTTGACAGACAGGGTGCATAGATTGCAAAAAATACAAAGCAGGTGCCCGATGAGGAAACTGACCATCAAATTTTACCGCCGCAACAATGTTGTGCAGATAGCAAAAGAGTTGTTGGGAAAAATACTCGTAACCAGATGGGACGGCATTGAAACATCCGGCCGTATTGTGGAAACAGAGGCTTACAAAGGGGTTATTGACAAAGCTTCTCATGCCTATGGTGGCCGCAGAACGGAACGAAACGAGATCATGTACGCTGAAGGCGGGTTGATTTATATTTACCTGTGTTATGGCATTCACCATTTGGCAAATGTGGTTACCCATACAAAAGATGTTCCGCATGCCGTACTTATCCGGGCGTTGGAGCCTGTGAAGGGGATAGAGATAATGCTGAAGCGAACAGGAAAAAAGCAACCGGACCATTCGCTTACAAAAGGACCGGGAAATGTGTCAAAAGCACTGGGACTGGACACATCGCAAAGCGGATATTCATTACAGAGCAATGAGCTGTTTATTGCAGAGGATGGTTTTACATTTTCTAAAAAGGAAATTGCCAGATCACCAAGGATAGGAGTGGAGTATGCAGAAGAAGATGCCCTGCTGCACTACCGGTTTTATGTGAAAGGGAACCCTTTCATCAGCGGGAAACCCCAATAGATTGTACATTCATTAAAATTCAGATTTCTTGTCAAAACAGCAACTCAAACTGATTTCTTTACTCTCCGGAGTGGTTATCTCTCTGCTGCTTTATTTTCTTAACCCTTTTCATGTTCCTGAAAGTGCGGCAAGGGTTTTAGCTGTGGCAGGGCTGATGATTACCTGGTGGGTTACTGAAGCATTGCCCATGCCGGTGGTGGCGCTATTGCCACTTGTATTGTTCCCGTTGCTGGGTATTAACAGTATTAAGACCACCGCCGCTTCATATGGGAATGAGGTCATCTTTTTATTCATGGGCGGTTTCATGCTCGGGCTGGCCATTGAAAAATGGAACCTGCATCGCCGGATCGCCCTGAATATTATAGCCAGAACGGGCACCAGCGGTAACAGGATAATTCTGGGCTTTATCCTGGCAACCGGGCTGCTAAGTATGTGGCTGAGTAATACAGCCACTACCATGATGATGTTTCCTATTGCTTTATCGGTGGTGCATGTAATGAAAGAAAACCTGGATGAGAGCGGAAACTACCGCCATTTCAATCTTTGCCTGATGCTGTCCATTGCCTATGCCTCCAACTTTGGCGGTATCGCCACGATTATCGGAACCCCTCCCAATGTGCAGTTCGTCGGTTACTTTGAAAAAAAGTACAACACCAGCATCAGTTTTATTGACTGGATGCTGGTGTGCAGCCCGCTGGCTATCCTGCTGATGCTGGCTTTGTACTTTGTGAGCACAAAAATCCTTTTTCCGAATAGGATAAGATCCAGCGAAGCAGCCGGCAGGCATATTCGTGAAGAACTATTGATACTGGGAAGACTTGGTAAAGCGGAAAAAAGAGTACTTATCATTTTTACTGGAACTGCATTTTTTTGGATATTCCGGAAAATTATCAATGACAGCCAGCCCTGGTTCACACTGGATGATAATATGATTGCCATCATCGGAGCCCTGGCACTGTTTATATGCCCGGCGGGACAGTCACCGAAGGCTGAAAACAAAGAAAAAAAAGGAGCAAACATTCTGGAATGGGAGGATACCGGTAAAATGGCCTGGGGTATCCTTTTGTTATTTGGCGGGGGCATTGCCCTGGCCGATGCTCTGGAGAAAGCAGGTCTGATTCAGCAACTCGGTAATTGGCTGGTGCAATATGCCGGTTCAGGAATCGTACTAGTACTGGCTATTACAGTGATTTCCATTTTTATCAGTGAGGTAATGAGTAATGTGGCGCAGGTAATTGTTTTTGGCCCTGTGGTCTGTTCGCTTGCAGATTCCATGGGCATGAACCCTTTGTTATTGGGTGTGCCAATGACGCTTGCTGCCAGCTGCGCCAGCATGTTACCCATGGGCACACCACCCAATGCCATTGTGTTTGCCAGCGGGCATATTAAACTAAAGCAAATGCTAAGAGCGGGGATTGTCATGAATGCGGTGGCCATTATCCTGATCACTTTGTTTTGCTGGTTCCTGCTTCCCCTGCTGATGAAAGTAAACTAAAAGCGCCATCCCAAACTGATACCGGCCATAAGAATGAAGCCGGAGCCGTAAGCTGTTTTTTCGCCCTTGCTGCTCAGCGTTGTTTGTATGCCTGCTGCAATAAAAGGAGTGATGTAAGCATAGTCATTAATGATGAGAGTATAGCCTGTTTCAAGGGCCGGTTGCAACATCAATAGTTTGGATGTTCCTTCCGATTCTGAATCACTCCAGCTAATATTCATATTCCAAAGCCCGGCACGGGGGCCGATAAAAAACCGTTTCGGGATTACTGAAAAATGATACCGGTAACCGACAGAGCCACCCCATCCGCTGCCTGATTCACCGGTGTGGGCAATGGTTGTTTTTCCGGACAACTTCATATACCCTCCCCGCAAAACGATGGAATGATGTTCCTCTGCATTGAAAGCCAGTTGCAGGCTGAATACCGGCCCATCTTTGGCCTATTGATATTCGCCGCCGGCATCAAAACTGCGGTAACCAACATCCTGCGAATAGCTGCAAACGGAAATAAAAGGCAGGCAGATAAAGGCAAAGATTCGTTTTAGCATGGTTCGGATTTGAGGCAAAGATAATATCCGGCTTTAAAAAATAAAAGCAACACCGCTGAACGATATTACCCTGAAAATAGTATGCAGGAAATTAACATAATCCGGGATTCCTATTTCTTCTCTTTGCTCAGGCTGGTAATAATCCGTATTACCCGGTATTCTTTTAAAGAAGCATCATAAACTTCCGTTTCCCTATATTTTACGTTTAATTTCTCATTTTTAAAACGGTCCGGCTTTGAAACAAATTCGTCCGCACCTTCAAAAAATTCAAACCACCAGAGTTTTTCTTCTTTCCCGTTTTTGGACTTAATAATAAGCTGGTTGAAAGACCCCTGTTGCTCCAGCCGGATAAATTTTCCTTCTACTGACTTTTCTTTTTCCTCGTCATCAAGGTCCAGTTTATCAAGATTTTTTACAACGAAATCCTGAAAGGCCGGACACTTTAATGCAGCTATTTGGCCTATTTTTTCTCCTATCTTTTCCAGGCCGTCAACATCATCGGGCGAAATACCCCATTCTTTTTGTATTTCATCGCCAAATCTTTCAATGAGGGGCAATATCATAAGCCCCAGTTCCAATTCCCAGCCATCACATCACCCTTTAGTTTGGTACTGTCAATCTTTGAAAACTCCTTGCAAAAGGCTACACCGATACGCTGGTCAAGTGTTGAGTCTTTTTGAGCCTGGATGACGGAAGAAAGGCATAGGAAGAGTATTGCGGACAATACAATTTTCCGGATTGTCAAATACATAATGGTGGATGTATAAATTAGAAGGATTAAAAATCAAAATCTCGGGCAGTTCAGTTTCTTGGCGTTGGGGTCTGAAGGTTGCTTAATGTAAATCAGCGAAATTTCCATTCCGCCCCTGACATTGGTAGCAGGCTTTAGTGATGAAGTATTGGCGTCATAGGTGGCACCGATATGAAGTCCCGCAAACTCAAGCCCGATATAAGGGATAACCGCATCATTAAAGCGGTACCAGGCTCCGATGTAAACATTCGTCGGGTTCTCTTCATTCTGGTTTACGTTATAAGCAAAAGCGCCGCCGGCAACCGTATTATAGGCTTTTGCCTGCATGCTGTGAATGCCGGAAAAATGCAGGTAATTATATGAGCCAATCGGGATTTTGCCCCCAGCCTGTATGGTAGTGCGGGGGTTCAGCAAAAACTGCCCGCCCTGGAAAGATTCTTTCGGACGGTTGATGTGGTACATGGAAGCACCGATGTAAAAATTGTTGTAACCATTGGTGGTGCCATTATACAATATGCCGGCATTTACATCCACATAGCTTACATTAATTTGTTTATTGGTAAATACTTCACCCGTAGTTCCGGGAATAAACCCGAAAGGCGTCAGCTCGTCTTCAAAATAAACTTTGGTTACATCTAATCTCTTGTTGGTATATGCCCCCTGAAAACCGGCACCGATCTGGTGGTATCCGTTTTCATCCAATCCTTTGTGAAACGAAAGGGATAATCCCGCATAGTTGGTAACCAGCACTCCATCGCCTGCACGGTCAGTAACGCCAAGAACGCCGATGCCCATCTGGTCAATATCAGCAATCCTGTTTTTCAGTATCCCAAAATCGGCAGATACAGTTTTGGTAACAAATGCATTATTGATTGTAGGCCATTGGTTCCTGTAATTGCCGGCAATCCTGTAAACACCGTCAAACTTGCCGGTCAATGCCGGGTTTAGTGTAAGCGGAGATGCAAAAAACTGGGAGAAATTAGGGTCTTGTGCATATAACGCACTCACCAGGACCAAACCAGTTGTAAGGGTAAAAATTTTTTTCATCACACGGTATAATTTTTCACTACAAACAGATAATAATAAATGTCCTGGTGGTTAAGATTGAAACGTAAGTTTTGCCTCAAAATTGCCTCACCTGCAATATCTGTCTGCTACAAGGCTGAAAAGTACAACTTTTTTAAGACCTGAGTTGTAGAAATAATGCTGCTTAGAAAAGCTACGGGCTGTTCGCTTTGAGCCACAAGAGGAGTTTCTAAACCTTTGGGAGTAAAGCTCGTAGCTTGCAACTCAAAGCTGGTAGCTTTCTTTCTACATCTGCACCTTGGTCCCAAAAGCCAGGTCGCCTGCATCACCCAGGCCCGGAACGATATAACCCTTGGCCGTCAGCTCATCGTCAATATCCCCGCACCAGATGGTTACCGAAGGCTCTTCCCGTTGAACATATTCTATGCCAACTGTACATGCAATGGCTACCACAATATGAATAGCACCGGGTTTTCCCTGCCCGTCCGGCTGGCGGGTTTCTTCTTTTAAATAGTGTATGGTTTTTACGAGGGAAGAACCCGTAGCCAGCATTGGATCTGAAATGATGACCACTCTGCCTTCCAGATCCGGGCAGGAAACATAATCAAGGCTTATTTCAAAGCTGCCGTCTTTATTATGCTTGCGATAGGCTGAAATAAAGGCATTATCCGCTTTATCAAAATAATTCAGCAGACCCTGGTGCAGCGGCAGCCCGGCCCGCAAAATAGTGGCCAGTACAGGCTGTTCCCCCAGCATCTTATGCTCTGCGATGCCCAGCGGGGTTTGCACCTCTTTTTCGCTAAAAGGGAGTACTTTGCTGATTTCATAAGCAGCTACTTCACCAATGCGTTCCAGGTTGCGGCGAAACCGCATCCGGTCTGCCTGGATATTTACATCCCGTAATTCGGCCACCCAGTTACTGACCAATGAGTGCTGCTGGCTGAGATTGATGATCATTTTTGATTTTAGCTTTTAGATTTTTGATGGTCCGAAAATCAAAGATCCACATACTATTTGAAGTACTTTTGAACCCAGGCAAATCTAATCCTGATAAATATCGGGACTAAAATCTAAATGCTAAAATCTGTTTCATGGTTTACCGGGTTGTCGGTTTAATGAGCGGCAGTTCACTGGACGGACTGGATCTTGTGTTTGCCGAATTCAGACAGGGGGGCGGCAAGTGGGAGTATGAGATTCTGGAGGCGGATTGTTATCCGTATTCAGATGAATGGGCCACCCGGTTAGAACAGGCGGTTCATCTTCCGTCAAAAGATTACCTGCTGCTGCACACGGCTTACGGGCATTACCTGGGGGGGGAGGTAAATAAATTTATTGCAGCGCATCAGCTGGAATTTAAAGTTGGCCTGATTGCTTCTCATGGTCATACCACTTTTCATATACCTGCACAAAAAATGACTGCCCAGCTTGGTGATGGAGCTGCCATTGCCGCAGAAACAGGATTACCCGTGGTAACTGATCTGAGGGCACTTGATGTGGCGCTGGGAGGTCAGGGTGCTCCTATTGTTCCCATTGGTGAAAAACTGTTAATGGGAGAATACGGATATTTTTTAAATATCGGTGGTATTGCCAATATTTCCCGTAATGGCGATCCGTATATTGCTTTTGACATTTGCCCCGCTAACCGGGTATTAAATATGCTGGCAAACGAACTGGGCAAAGAATATGATGATGGCGGGCACATAGCTTCATCCGGCGTTATCAACCCATCATTGCTGGATAAGCTAAATGCACTTGATTATTACAGCCAGCCTTTCCCTAAATCACTGGCTAATGATTTCGGAACGGATGTAATTTACCCACTGCTAAAATCAGCCGGAGTGAGTATCCGGGATGCTTTAAGAACATGTACCGAACATATCGCTTTTCAAACCAGCAGATCTGTTTCTTCTCTAAACAACAATAAACCTCAAACCACAAACCATAAACTTTTGGCCACCGGCGGCGGCGCTTTCAATACCTTCCTTATTGAACGGCTCAGGCAGCAATTAAAAGAACGGAACATGGATGTGGTGGTTCCTGAGGGCAAACTGGTTAATTTTAAAGAAGCACTAATTATGGCCTTTATCGGTGTGCTTCGCTGGCGGCAGGAAAATAATGTGTTTGCTTCGGTTACAGGGGCCAAATGTGACAGTATCGGCGGGGCATTATGGACCGGACAGGAAGCGTGATTTTTGGGTAACTATTTTTAAATTACAGACTCATCATAGTTACCGCCATGACTGAAATTTTAAAGGCCCAATCGGCTTCGCCGTTAAAAGCTGACCCAGCATCAGGCTCTATGGAAGAGGTGCTTTTGTTCCGGAAACTGCAGCATTCCTTTCACCGGCAGTTCAGGAAAGTATTTCCGGATAAGCTGGCAGCCAAATCAGTCGTAATAATCCCTTCCATGACGCTTGACCAGGAAATACTGGCCAAGGTAAGCGGCCATGTACATTACGAAGAAAGATTGCTTTGCCTGCTGCTGCTGCGTATGCCCCGCACCCATGTGGTCTTTGTAACCAGTATGCCTGTTGACCCCGTTATCATTGATTATTACCTGCACCTGCTGCCGGGCATCACCCGGCATCACGCCCTGCAGCGGCTAACTATGCTCAGTTGTTATGATGCATCGCCAAAATCGCTGACTGAAAAAATACTCGACAGACCCAGGTTAATTGAACGCATCAAAAAAAGCATACCAGCGGGTAACCCGGCGCACCTGGCCTGTTTTACAGTAACAACATTTGAAAGAACACTGGCCGTAAAACTGGATATGCCTATTTATGGCACCGATCCAGACCTGTATGAAATGGGAAACAAAAGCAACAGCCGTAAAATATTTAAACAATGCGGACTGAATGTACCAGAGGGATTTGAAGACCTGAAGAACGAAGAAGATATTATTACCTCGCCGCCCGAATTAAAAATCAATAACCCGGCTATCGAAAAGCGGTAATAAAAATGAATGATGGTTTTTCCGGTGAGGGCAATGCCGTTTTTTCATACGATGGTATTGATGAGGGCACAGATATGAAGCAGTGGATTGCAGTGCATCTGGAAAACAATTTAAAAATTGTTGCGCCTGACCTTACTTATAAAATGTTCATGTTTAAGTTTCAGCATATGGGCGGCATAGTGGAGGCATTTGTAGAAGGGGAAATTAAAACATCACCATCAGCGCATCAACCCGCTGGGAGATTGTAAGGTTATTTCCACACACGACCAGGTGGTGGGTGGCGAAAGCGGCCAGGTTTTCCTTGGCGCTTATTTTCCTGCTGCGGAAGAATCTGCTATTGATATTGGCAGTTATGGTTTGAAAGTGGCTGAAGCCCTGGAGAAGGCGGGAGTGATGGGCCGCTTTGCTGTTGATTTTATTTCTGTAAAAGAAGGAGATGGCTGGAAACGCTATGCGATTGAAATCAATTTAAGAAAGGTTTACTTCCCAGTGTGAAGGAACAATAAGTTTAGTGCCTCCGAAGATGGTGGTTACTTCTAATGTAACCCGCCCTTTTATATCAGCCTGGCTGAGGTTGAATTCTGTACCGCCGAAAATGTTTACTATATCACCTCCTTTAAAATCCTTGGAAAGCATATTTTTTTTCGATCCGCCAAAAATGGCAGTCGCTTCAATAAAATCGTCTTTGCTCCAGGTTTCTTCTTCGTCTAAAATGGTGGTGTCGTCAGGAGAGCCTGTTTTTTTTCTTCAGTATTTATTTTCATGGACCCGATTTTCCTTCCAGGCCGCAGTACCAGGTAGCCACCGAATACAATCAGAGCCACCGGCCAGATAAAACGACCAATTGAAGGATCGGGATAAAAATCTCTTAGTAAAAAAGCGCCCCCAATTAATATTAACACCAGCCAGGCAAAACCATAGAAATTGTGCTTAAGCCCGATAAATACTCCCAAAGCAAGAAGAAATGTTTGCCAGGAAAAAACCCATTCCGGAGAATCTGGAACAATAGTTCGCAGCAAAGCAGCCAGGCCAATCAGTAAAATAAAAACGCCGGTCCAGATATGGCTGTGTTTGCTTCGATGCTCCCAGCGGCTCCTGCCTTCCCGCATCCTGTTTCTGAATTCATCCCTCATAGCTTAGTATTTCATCCAAAACTATCAGTTGACAAGTAAAAAGACAATAGCCGGCGGGTAACTTACAGGCAGTTCTCGGTGAATGGCGGAAATAAGAGGGTGAAAGCGGTACGGATTTAAAACGGGCCTTTAATTCAGCGAACTGCTCCAGATGAGCTGGTAGGGGTCAGTTTTGCCTTTGATGCAGGTGAACAGAAAACAGGTGATAAAAGGCATGTTTACAGTGTCGTTATTGGCAGCATTGATAGCCAGTGTACCGCTTACGTATGTCTCAGTTGAAGAAGTTTCGAGAGCTTTAAACCCCCGGGGGACTTTTTCATTGCCGTAACCAAGGTCATAACGACGGTAGGCGAGGCGTTCTACCAGGTTCTGCACAAATTCAGGCTGGTCAAGGGCAGCGGAGATGTGTAAATGTTGTTTCATAACAAAGGCTTTACATTTCAGCCCTGTTCATTTACACTATGTCAACCCTTCAGAGGGCCTTGTAATCATACGTACGATAATAGGATGCCAAAAGCCTTTTTTTAGTTATTAAGGGATTGTGAAAGTTGCAAAAAAAACCATCCTGATTGCTCAGAACGGTTTTTTATAAAAAAACAATTACAATTAAAAATTAAACCGAACGCCTAGTTGTAACTGCCAACGGGAAAGCAGATCCGGGCTGTCTACAAATGTTGTTTTAACAGATGGGTCAAACTGATATGTAGGAGCATTGTTGTTATAAGAAACCGCTAAAGGCTGATAATAACCTGAATTGGTTGCCGTTTTTCTTATTCCCCACCTGTTATACTCAAAGAACTGTTTTGTTTCTCTACCATCTCCCTGCGCTCAGCCAAGGGCTTCAGTACAATCTTTTTTTAAAAAATCATTTTCCACTTTCAACTGTCCAATCTGGCTGTACAGTTTATCTATTTACTCCTCCTGCTCTTGTTTTTCCCCTTCTGTTCCTTTACCAAACACAGAGGATAAGTTACTGACAGCTTCCTTCTTCCACAGGTTAATCTGCGTAGGGTGCAACTCGTACTTGCGGGCCAGCTCTTCAATGGTGCTGCGCTCCTTTAGGGCTTCCAAAACCACTTTGGCTTTGAACTCC